>OASZ01000094.1_pt1 | contig 123584 bp, 107 predicted proteins | sample 1501241 | NCBI WGS metagenome assembly OASZ01 (sample SAMEA2579926, study PRJEB22360) | human gut metagenome | biome: human gut; feature: human-associated habitat; material: faeces | place: Denmark | collected 2008/2010 | reverse complement strand
CACGGAGCCTTGCAAAAGAGGCGATTCAAGCGAATGAATGGGTTTTATATAGGAAAAAATGTGTCGTAAGAGTAGAGGGATATAAGGAAGGTGCTTTTGTGAGCTGTTTTACACTCTACTGTCAGCCCCCCACATCATTTTGGTACGCAAGGTATCGAAAAAGATGTGGTTAAAGCGTTTCACCACCTTAATGCTATAGTCTGCTCTACGGATAGTGAGACGAGTAGTCTCTTTACAGGTTTCACTGCTACCGTCTATTGCTACCAGAAAGTTATGACTACGGCTTTCTACATCTAAAGTAATTTCCCAGTCATCACAGATTACTATAGGCCTTACATTTAAACTGTGTGGGGCGACAGGAGTGATTGCAATCGTTTTGGAGTGTGGAACGATAATAGGGCCACCTACGCTTAATGAATAGGCAGTAGAACCTGTTGGAGTAGCAATAATCAAACCGTCTGCTTGATAAGTAGTGAGATGTGCCCCGTTGATTGCTGTACGGATACTGATCATTGATGAACTGTCTCGTTTCAGAATGGCTATTTCATTGAGAGCATAAGGCGAATTTTGTAAATGTTTATCGTCACAAAGTAACTGGAGTACACTTCGTTCCTCAACAGTATAATGGTTCTGATAAACCTCTTCAATCGTTTCTTCCATTTCTTCCGGAGATACATCTGCCAGAAACCCTAATCGTCCGGTATTGATGCCTAAAATAGGGATTCCTTTATTGCCTACACGGCGTGCTGCCTTCAGAAAAGTGCCGTCACCGCCAATGCTGATCACCATGTCGGCATCAAAATTGTTTTCATCGAACAAATCATCTGCCTTAACGTTCAGTTTTAAATCGGACTTCAGAAAACGATGAAACTCCCTGCATACGCAGATTTCAGCTCCATGTTTCTCGAGTAATTTGAACAGGGTGGCAGCATGTGAGGACTTCTTAGCTTGGTATGTATTTCCGAAAATGGCAAATTTCATGTTGATAAAAGTTTCTAGTATGTCGCAAATTTGGGATTTTTTTTCGGTATTGCTGTTATCTTATCGCTAATATTTGTACTTTTGCGCAAAACATATGGGTAAAAGCTCCGTATTATATTAAGACATAGAACTATGACTAAATTAAGTGTGAACATAAACAAAGTGGCTACCCTTCGGAATGCCCGTGGGGGAAATGTTCCGAACGTGGTTAAGGTGGCGTTGGATTGTGAGAGTTTCGGTGCTGACGGAATAACGGTTCACCCCCGTCCGGATGAACGCCATATCCGTCGTTCGGATGTGTATGATTTGCGTCCGTTGCTTCGGACCGAATTTAATATTGAAGGATATCCTTCTCCTGAGTTTATTGACTTGGTGTTGAAGGTGAAACCTCATCAGGTGACTTTGGTTCCGGATGATCCTTCTCAGATAACTTCTAATTCGGGATGGGATACCAAGGTTAACTTTGATTTCCTGACAGAAGTATTGGATGAATTTAACGGGGCAGGTATCCGTACATCCGTATTTGTGGCACCTGATGCGGAAATGATTGAATATGCTGCGAAAGCAGGTGCCGATCGGGTGGAATTATATACCGAGCCCTATGCTACTGCCTATCCGAAAGATCCGGCTGCGGCTGTTGCTCCTTTTGTTGAAGCGGCAAAAGCGGCACGTAGATTGGGGATCGGTCTGAATGCCGGTCATGACTTGAGTTTATTGAATCTGAATTATTTTTATAAAAACATACCTTGGTTGGACGAAGTCTCTATCGGTCATGCTTTGATAAGCGATGCACTGTATCTGGGACTGGAACGTACCATCCAAGAATATAAAAACTGTCTTCGCTAATGAATGCAATGCTACTATTAGCCCAAGTGGCTACCAATCTGGCTGACTCCGTTGCATCGGCCAATCCTGTATTGACTCCTGTATCTGCACCGGCAGAAATGAATATGCTTGATATGGCTATCAAGGGTGGATGGATTATGATTGTACTGGCCGTACTGTCTGTTGTCTGTTTCTACATTCTGTTCGAACGTAACTATATGATTCGGAAAGCCGGTAAAGAAGATCCGATGTTTATGGAGAAGATTAAAGATTATATCCATAGTGGGGAGATAAAATCGGCCATTAATTACTGTCGTACGATAAATACTCCTTCAGCCCGCATGATTGAGAAAGGTATCAGCCGTTTGGGACGTCCGGTAAATGATGTGCAGGTTGCTATTGAAAATGTGGGAAATATAGAGGTGGCCAAGTTAGAGAAAGGACTGACGGTAATGGCTACCATTTCCGGTGGTGCACCGATGCTTGGCTTCCTGGGTACGGTAACCGGTATGGTGCGGGCATTTTACGAAATGGCGAATGCCGGAAGCGGTAACATAGACATAACATTGCTTTCAGGAGGTATTTATGAAGCCATGATTACTACTGTGGGTGGTTTGATTGTGGGTATTATTGCTATGTTTGCTTACAACTACCTGGTGATGTTGGTAGACCGAGTGGTCAATAAGATGGAATCCAGAACTATGGAGTTTATGGATTTGCTTAATGAACCTGCACAAAAATAAAGTGCTGAGATAAAATAAAGTGCGTAGCCAATTAGCACATTGACAGATTGGCATCTTGAAGAATTATTTTATGGCATTAAAGCGTCGAGCAAAAATATCACCCAACTTTAGTATGGCATCTATGACGGATGTCATATTCCTGTTGCTTATCTTTTTTATGATAACCTCAACTGTTGTGTCGCCCAATGCGATTAAAGTGCTGTTGCCACAGGGGAAACAGCAAACTTCGGCCAAGCCGTTGACAAGGGTTATTATTGATAAGGACCTGAACTATTATGCAGCGTTTGGTAATGAAAAAGAGCATGCTTTGGGGTTGGAAGAGTTAACTCCATTCCTCCAAAGTTGTGCGGATAAAGAACCTGAGATGTATGTTGCTCTCTATGCAGATGAAACTGTGCCTTATCGCGAAATCGTTAAAGTGCTGAACATCGCTAATGAGAATCATTTTAAAATGGTGTTGGCTACACGCCCGCCGGAAACAAAGAAGAAATGAACATAAAAAGAAAGAGTGAATATATAGGGGCGTTGGGTGCATTGTTGGTGCATGTGGCTATTATTGCTCTTTTGATTCTCGTAAGTTTTGCTATCCCGCATCCGGACGAAGAAGCCGGGGGAGTACCTGTTATGATGGGAGATGTGGATGCTGCTTATGGAAACTATGATCCTTCTACCATGGTGGACGTGGAGGTTTTACCGGAAGAAGTGCCGGCTCCGCAGCCCGAACCGGAAGTGGAGACTGAACAGGAAATGATTACTCAGACCGAAGAAGAAACGGTTGTGGTAAAGCCTAAGGCCGAACCTAAGAAGGAAAAACCGAAAGTGGCAAAGAAACCTGAGAAAACTCCCGAAGAAAAAGCTGCCGAAGCTAAAAAGCTTGCCGAGGAAAAGGCGGAACGTGAACGTAAGGCTGCAGCGGAAGCTGCCAGTAAACGAGTGGCCGGTGCTTTTGGTAAAGGTTCGCAAATGGGGGGAAGTAAAGGTACGGCTACTTCAGGAGAAGGAGTCGAAGGAAGTAAAGACGGTAATTCTTTGACCGGAGCAAAATCCGGAGTCGGAGGGTATGGAACATTTAATCTTGGAGGACGTTCTATAGGAGAAGGTGGTTTGCCTCGTCCGGTATACAATGTTCAGGAAGAGGGGCGTGTCGTTGTTTCTATCACGGTAAACCCTGCCGGTCATGTGATTGCTACGAGCATCAACCGATTGACAAATACGGTAAATTCGACTTTACGTAAGGCAGCTGAAGATGCGGCTAAGAAGGCTCGTTTTAATGCTGTGGACGGAGTAAACAACCAGACGGGAACAATTACTTATTATTTTAATTTGAAATAATTAATGCTTAGGGTGCCGCACCTTTAAAAGGCCGGGCGCTTTAAGTTTGTAACATCTAAATGATATAGATTATGGGAACTGTTTATGCATTTTTCGCAGATGGATTTGAAGAAATTGAAGCGCTTACTACAATTGATACATTGAGACGCGCAGGTTTAGATGTCGAAATAGTATCTGTTACTCCGGACGAGATTGTAGTCGGAGCGCATGACGTATCTGTGCTTTGCGATAAGAATTTTGAAAATTGTGACTTCTTTGATGCTGAGCTGCTGTTTTTACCCGGAGGTATGCCGGGAGCTGCCACTTTGGACAAACATGAAGGGTTGCGTAAATTAATTCTTAGTTTTGCAGAGAAAAACAAGCCTATTGCAGCCATTTGTGCTGCTCCGATGGTACTTGGGAAACTGGGACTCCTGAAAGGACGTAGAGTTACTTGTTACCCCAGTTTCGAACAATATCTGGATGGGGCGGACTGCACTAACGAACCGGTTGTAAGAGATGGTAATATTATTACCGGGATGGGACCGGGAGCTGCCATGGAGTTTGCATTGACTATTGTGGATACATTGTTGGGCAAAGAAAAAGTGAACGAACTGGTAGAGGCTATGTGCGTAAGACGTTAAGCTTATGTGTCGGACTGCTTTGATTGTAGCCGGAGGGAAGGGACTCCGTATGGGGAGCGAACTTCCCAAACAGTTTCTTCCCATCGGTGGTAAACCTGTATTGATGCGTACGCTGGAAGCTTTTCACCGTTTCGATGAAAAAATGCAGATTATTCTTGTATTACCTCGGGAGCAACAGGACTTTTGGCGTGAACTTTGTGAAGAGCATGGCTTTGATATTAAACATCAGATTGCCGATGGAGGTGAAACACGTTTCCATTCGGTCAAGAATGGATTGGCTCTTGTGAACGGTATCGGTGTAGTGGGAATACATGATGGTGTCCGTCCTTTCGTTTCACAGGAAGTGATTGCCCGCTGCTTCCGGGAAGCAGTAGTCCGAAAAGCCGTCATACCCGTCATTGATGTGGTAGAAACTGTGCGTCATCTCACCGAATCGGGCAGTGAAACCGTAAGCCGTAATGACTATAAATTAGTGCAGACTCCCCAGGTGTTCGATGCAGATCTGTTGAAGAGAGCTTATGAACAGGAATTTACTCCCTTTTTTACAGATGATGCTTCGGTGGTAGAAGCCATGGGTGTTCCTGTCTACCTGGTGGAGGGGAATCGTGAAAATATAAAAATAACTACTCCTTTTGATTTGAAAGTAGCTTCAGCCTTGTTGTAATGTTCGATTTAACTACACGAGACATAAAGTACTTATCCGGTGTCGGCCCGCAGAAAGCTGCGGTTTTGAATAAAGAGCTGGAGATTTATTCATTGCATGACCTGCTCTATTATTTCCCTTATAAATATGTAGACCGGAGTCGCATCTATTACATTCATGAAATAGATGGAAATATGCCGTATATACAATTGAAAGGGAAGATATTAGGATTCGAAACATTTGGTGAAGGACGTCAGAGGAGGCTGTTGGCGCATTTTTCGGATGGTACGGGAGTGGTTGACCTAGTATGGTTTCAAGGTATAAAGTATGTTACCAATAAATATAAACTTCATGAAGAATACATTGTTTTCGGTAAGCCAACGGTGTTTAACGGAAGAATCAATGTAGCCCATCCCGATATAGATAGTCCCGCCGATCTGAAATTGTCGTCAATGGGGCTTCAGCCCTATTATAATACGACGGAGAAGATGAAGCGCAGCTTTCTTAACTCCCATGCGATTGAAAAAATGATGGCAACCGTTATCGGACAGATTCAGGAGCCTTTGTCCGAAACACTTTCACCCAAACTGATTGCCGATCATCATTTGATGTCTTTGACGGATGCATTGCGGAATATTCATTTTCCTTCTAATCCGGAATTGTTGCGAAAAGCACAATATCGTCTTAAGTTTGAAGAACTCTTCTACGTACAACTCAATATTCTGCGGTATGCCAAAGACCGGCAACGCAAATATCGCGGCTATGTTTTTGAAACGGTAGGAGAGATTTTTAATACGTTCTATTCAAAGAATCTCCCTTTCGAATTGACAGGCGCTCAAAAGAGAGTTTTAAGGGAGATCAGACAAGACGTAGGGTGTGGAAAGCAAATGAACCGGCTATTGCAGGGAGATGTTGGAAGTGGAAAAACATTGGTGGCATTGATGAGCATGTTGATGGCACTGGATAATGGATTTCAGGCTTGCATGATGGCGCCTACCGAAATTTTGGCTAACCAACATTACGATACCATCAGAGAACTGTTGTTTGGGATGGATGTAAGGGTGGAGTTGCTGACAGGCTCGGTAAAAGGCAAGAAACGGGAAGCTATTCTTGCGGGACTCCTGACCGGAGATGTGCACATCTTGATAGGTACCCATGCCGTGATTGAAGATACTGTAAATTTTGCTTCGCTGGGATTGGCTGTCATCGACGAACAACACCGCTTTGGAGTGGCACAACGTGCCCGCCTGTGGAGTAAAAGTGTTCAGCCACCTCATGTGTTGGTTATGACTGCTACTCCGATCCCACGTACATTGGCTATGACGCTTTATGGTGATCTGGATGTTTCGGTTATAGACGAATTACCTCCCGGCCGTAAGCCGATTGCTACGATTCACCAGTTTGATAACCGTAGAGAAAGTTTGTATCGTTCGGTACGGAAACAGATAGAGGAAGGCCGCCAGGTTTATATTGTTTATCCACTGATTAAAGAGAGTGAAAAGATTGATTTAAAGAATCTTGAAGAAGGATATCTGCATATCTGTGAAGAGTTTCCCGACTGTAAGGTCTGCAAAGTGCATGGCAAGATGAAGCCTGCTGAGAAGGATGCACAGATGCAGCTTTTTATTTCGGGTGATGCGCAGATCATGGTAGCCACCACAGTAATTGAAGTCGGTGTGAATGTGCCCAATGCTTCGGTGATGATTATCGAGAATGCCGAACGTTTCGGACTATCCCAGTTACATCAGCTACGTGGGCGAGTGGGGCGTGGAGCTGATCAGTCTTATTGTATTTTAGTTACTACGTATAAACTTACCGAAGAGACCCGGAAGCGGCTTGAAATTATGGTGCGCACCAATGACGGATTTGAAATAGCCGAGGCAGATCTTAAACTACGCGGTCCCGGGGACTTGGAGGGTACGCAACAAAGTGGCATTGCTTTCGACCTGAAGATCGCGGACATAGCCCGTGACGGACAGCTTTTGCAATATGTGCGTACTATTGCTGAAGAAATAACAGATGCCGATCCTGGCGGAGTATTACCGGAGAATGCGATTTTGTGGCAACAGTTGAGAGCATTGCGCAAGACGAATGTTAACTGGGCTGCTATTAGTTGAAAAACGGTTAAACATGTAGCTTTTTTACATAAACATGTTGCATAACATATTTTCTCTTATTCCCTTTATTTACGGTTGTTTGGAGAAATATTTCTTTAATTCCATGCCTTACTCTTATAAAAAATAGTTAAGAACATGCCTTCTGTTTCGTCTGGAAATGCTATCTTTGGGGGAATTTTTAAATAAATGAGCACTTTAACCTTTTGAAACTGTACGTTATGATGGAAAAAACATTAGTCATTCTGAAACCTTGTACCCTTCAGCGGGGGCTGGTTGGCGAGATCACTCGTCGTTTTGAGCGTAAAGGATTGCGTTTGGCAGGAATGAAGATGGTGCAGTTGACTGATGAAGTGTTAAGTGAGCATTATTCACACCTTAGTTCGAAACCATTCTTTCAGCGAGTGAAAGATTCCATGATGACGGCTCCCGTTATCGTTTGTTGTTTTGAAGGTGTGGATGCTATTCAAGCCGTTCGTGCATTGGCGGGACCAACCAACGGACGTCTGGCAGCGCCGGGGACCATTCGCGGAGATTACAGTATGAGTTTTCAAGAAAACATTGTTCATACCTCTGATTCGCCTGAAACCGCAGCTGTCGAATTAAACAGATTCTTTAAACCGGAAGAAATATTCGATTACAAGCAGGCTACTTTTGATTACCTGTATGCGAATGACGAATATTGATTGAATTGAATTAACAAGACGAATGAATTTCAATTGCATTAAAACAGTAATGATTGCCGCTGCGGCTATGGTCAGCCTGAATTCTTTTTCTCAGGATTTGATTGCCCGTCAGGCACCGATTGACAGAAAATTAAAAAGTGTAGATTCATTGGCATTGCAGAAACAGATCCGTGCAGAACAATCTGAATATCCTGCGTTGAGTCTATATCCTAATTGGAACAACCAGTACGTACATGCTTACGGAAAGGATGCTATTATTCCCGATTCTTATACGATCGATCTGACCGGCTTCCATATGCCTACTCCGAGTACCCGTATTACATCTCCTTTCGGTCCCCGTTGGAGAAGAATGCACAACGGACTTGATATCAAAGTGAATATTGGCGATACCATTGTTGCAGCTTTTGACGGAAAGGTACGTATTGTGAAATACGAGCGTAGAGGATATGGTAAATATGTCGTTATTCGTCATGACAATGGTCTGGAAACTGTATATGGCCACTTATCTAAACAGTTGGTAGAGGAAAATCAGTTAGTGAAAGCCGGGGAGCCGATCGCTTTGGGTGGAAACACCGGTCGTTCGACAGGATCTCACCTCCATTTTGAAACACGTTTCCTGGGTATTGCCATCAATCCGGCATTGATGTTTGACTTCCCGAAACAGGATATTGTTGCAGATACATATACGTTCAGAAAAACAAGAGGTTACGAACGTAACAGAGCCGGTTCTCACGATACTAATATAGCATCGGACGGTGAAATCAGATATTACAAGGTGAAGAAAGGCGACAGTTTGTCCCGAATTGCTAAATTGCGTGGCGTTTCCGTCAGCACACTTTGTAAGTTGAATCGTATTACTACAAAGACCACACTTCGTCCGGGTCAAGTATTGCGCTGTTCATAATAGTTATACTACATAGTCGGAAGAGGGCACTTTAATATAATTTAGAGTGCCCTCTTTTCTTTTTACTTTAATTATTGTTACCTTTGCACACTATTTGTAAGGAAATGAAAGATACCAAGCAACAATTTGAACATGTCATTGCTTTATGCCGTGACCTATTCTCTAAAAAACTGCATGATTACGGTCCTGCATGGCGTATTTTGCGTCCTGCTTCCGTGACCGACCAAATATTTATCAAGGCCAATCGTATTCGCAGCATTGAAGTAAAGGGGGTGACTCTTGTCGATGAGGGAATCCGTTCCGAGTTTATCGCTATTGTCAACTATGGTATTGTCGGGTTGATACAGTTGGAACTGGGATATGCAGAGTCTGCTGATATTACAGTGGAAGAGGCATTGGCTCTTTATGACAAGCATGCGAAGGAAGCATTGGAATTGATGCTTGCCAAGAATCACGATTACGATGAAGCATGGCGGAGTATGCGCATCAGCTCATATACCGATTTGATATTGATGAAGATTTACCGTACCAAGCAGATTGAGAGTCTTGCCGGTCAGACATTGGTCTCGGAAGGCATTGATGCCAATTATATGGATATGATTAACTATTCTGTTTTCGGATTGATTAAGATAGAATTTGAAGGATAGAGAACTACATATTATTCAGAAAGTATGGACTAACCTGTGCCGCTTTGCGCTGGCAGGGGTGTTTATCTTTTCAGGATTTGCGAAGGCGGTCGATCCATTGGGTTCGGAGTATAAAATACAAGACTACCTTGATGCTTTCGGTATGGGGACATGGTTCCCGGCTTTTTTTCCATTGCTGGCAGGTATTGTTTTATCAGCCATTGAATTTTCGGTAGGTATCTTTTTGTTTTTTGGCATCCGGAAAACGACTGCTACATGGTTGGCTTTGTTGCTGATGATTTTTATGACACCGCTGACCCTGTATCTGGCTTTAGCTAATCCGGTGTCTGACTGCGGCTGTTTTGGTGATGCATGGGTCTTGACCAACTGGCAAACGTTCTGGAAGAACATTATTTTGTTGATAGCTGCAATTTCCGTTTTTAGGTGGAAGCATCAGATGATTCGCTTTATCAGTGCCAAAATGGAATGGCTCGTATCTCTATATACTTTTCTATATGTGTTTGCGCTTTCGTTTTATTGTTTGGGAAACTTGCCGATATTAGATTTCCGTCCTTATAAAATAGGAAAAAACATTCCGGAAGGTATGGATGTTCCGGAAGGAGCAAAGCCTACGGTGTACGAGAGTGTGTTTGTACTGGAAAAAAATGGCGAGAAGAAAGAATTTTCTTTGGAGAATTATCCGGATAGTACCTGGAAATTCATTGAAGCACGGACCATTGTAAAAGAAAAGGGCTATGAACCTTCTATCCACGATTTCTCGATGACCAATCTTGAAACGGGTGAAGATATTACAGAGGAGGTATTGTCTGATAAAAACTATACGTTCTTATTGGTGGCTCATCGCATAGAAGAGGCCGATGACAGTAATATCGACCTGATCAATGAGATTTACGACTATGCGGTGGAACACGGATATGGCTTTTACTGCCTGACTTCTTCGTTGGATGATCAGATAGAACAATGGAAAGATAAAACAGGTGCGGAATACCCTTTCTGCCTGATGGATGATATTACGTTGAAAACAATGATACGTTCCAACCCCGGACTGATGTTGATTAAAGAAGGTACTATCCTTAATAAATGGAGTGATAGTGAGCTGCCCGACGAATATGCTTTGACTGACAAACTGGAGAATCTGGAATTGGGAAAACAGAAAGAAGAAAGTGATGTGCATACGATTGGGTATGTGCTCCTTTGGTTTGCTATTCCTTTATTGATGGTTCTCGGTGTCGATATATTGGTGGTGAAGCGTTTGGAAAAGAGGCGGAAAAGAGCTGCTGAAAAAGCTGTCGAAAATTCAAAATCCTCTTCTGAGGCGTAGATGAATAATAGAATTGAAAATTTATTAACCCTTTTAATAAAAAACAAAATGAGAAAGAACATTGTTGCAGGAAACTGGAAAATGAACAAAACCCTTCAGGAGGGTATTGCTCTTGCAAAAGAACTGAATGAAGCTTTGGCTAACGAAAAGCCTAACTGTGATGTCATTATCTGTACTCCGTTTATTCACCTTGCTTCTGTTACTCCCTTGGTAGATGCAGCTAAGATCGGTGTAGGTGCTGAGAACTGTGCTGACAAAGAATCCGGAGCTTATACAGGTGAAGTATCGGCTGCTATGGTAGCTTCTACCGGTGCTAAATACGTTATTCTGGGTCACTCGGAACGTCGTGCTTACTATGGTGAAACGGTTGAGATCCTGAAGGACAAAGTGAAACTGGCTTTGGCAAATGGTCTGACTCCGATTTTCTGTATCGGTGAGGTTCTGGAAGAACGCGAGGCTAACAAACAGAACGAGGTTGTTGCTGCTCAGTTGGCATCTGTATTCGATCTTTCGGCAGAAGATTTCTCTAAGATCGTTCTGGCTTACGAACCGGTTTGGGCTATCGGTACCGGTAAAACAGCTTCTCCTGCTCAGGCTCAGGAAATCCATGCGTTCATCCGTTCGGCTGTTGCTGAGAAATACGGAAAAGAAATCGCTGACAACACTTCAATCCTTTATGGTGGTAGCTGCAAACCTTCTAATGCTAAAGAACTGTTTGCTAATCCTGATGTTGACGGTGGTCTGATCGGTGGTGCTGCCCTGAAAGTTGCTGACTTCAAAGGTATCATTGACGCATTCAATTAATTAAAATTGGGGGTTAAAAGCCGGAGAATAGTAATTTGCCGGTTTTTAATACCCCAATTCTCAATCTTATAAATTTATGAAGAAACTGGGTTTACTTTTGTTCTTGTTTGTTTGTGCTGCGGTTGTCCGGGCTCAAAGCAATATCGTGAAAAGTCTGGAACGTAATGTACCGGGGCAAGGGAAAGTAACTATTCATCAGGATTCCCGCATCGAAGCTTTGCTGGGAACTGCCCGCACTGGCACAGGAGAGCAGACTGTTATAAAGTCGTCCGGTTATCGGGTGCAGGCTTATGCCGGTAATAATACCCGCCAGGCCAAGAATGAAGCCCATCAGGTAGGTACCCGTGTCAAGGAGTACTTTCCCGAACTTTCGGTTTATACTTCTTTCAATCCTCCCCGGTGGTTGTGTAGAGTCGGTGATTTTCGCAGCATCGAAGAAGCTGATGCCATGATGCGTAAGCTGAAAGCAACCGGTGTGTTTAAAGAAGTCTCTATTGTTAAAGATCAAATTAATATTCCTCTGTAATCATGTTAGAAAAAGAAGAAATCATTTCTCCGGCTTTGGAAGATTTAAAGAATCACTATCGCAGTATAATTACTTTGTTGGGCGAAGATGCTGAACGGGAAGGATTATTAAAAACTCCCGAACGTGTAGCTAAAGCCATGTTGACCTTGACCAAAGGCTACCACATGGACCCGCATGAAGTTCTTCGTTCTGCCAAGTTTCAGGAAGAATACAGTCAGATGGTGATTGTGAAGGATATAGATTTCTTCTCACTTTGCGAACACCACATGTTGCCTTTCTATGGCAAAGCTCATGTAGCTTATATACCTAACGGATATATCACCGGATTAAGTAAAATAGCCCGTGTGGTCGATATTTTCTCTCATCGGCTGCAAGTGCAGGAACGGATGACGCTGCAAATTAAAGAGTGTATTCAGGAAACGTTGAATCCGCTGGGCGTAATGGTCGTGGTGGAAGCCAAGCATATGTGTATGCAGATGCGCGGAGTGGAAAAACAGAATTCCGTAACTACTACTTCCGACTTTACAGGAGCTTTTAATCAGGCTAAGACCCGTGAAGAGTTTATGAACCTGATCCGCCAGAGATGATAAACTCGGAGTTTTGATATTATACAGAATAATAACTATTTATTTCAATTACTTATATTTTAGTTTGGTTATATAGTTATAGTTATCTATTTTTGCCGCAGTAAGTAATACTTCGTAGCAAAATTCTATGTCAGCTACTATCAATGATTTAGCTTCATTTAATAAGTTCTTTACCGAGAATCAACATCGGTTTATCCGATTTGCATGGACTTACACCCGTGACGAAGTTGTGGCGGAAGATATTGTTATGGAGTCTCTGATGGCTTATTGGGAGAATCGGGATCATATGACTCCGGAAATCAATCCGGCTGCCTATGTACTTACTGTCGTAAAAAATAAATGTCTCAATTATCTGCGCCATTTACAGTTGGTTAATGACGTTTCTGACCGTGTCGCCTCACATTCTGAGTGGGAGTTGTCCAATCGTATTGCCACACTGGATGCCTGTGAACCCAATGCATTGTTTGCCAGTGAAGTGCAGGATATTATCGATCGTGTTATTTCCCGTTTATCTGCTACTACCGCCCGAATTTTTCTTTTAAGCCGTTACGACAACAAGTCCCATAAAGAAATTGCTGAAATTATGGGAATGACCGTGAAGGGAGTCGAGTTTCATATCTCTAAGGCTACCAAAGAGTTGCGTGTTGCTTTAAAAGATTATCTTGTCCTTTTTCCTTTCTTATGTGACTTTCTGTCCCGAAATTAAAAATAAAAAGAACTTTTTTACTAGGGGGATTAATTGTTGGCGTGTTATTATAATGAATGCAATTAAGACCGACTTATGAAAATAGAAAAAGAAATATTATATCGATATTTTAATGGAGACGCTACTCCGGAAGAAGAGCATAAAATCCGGCAATATCTTGAAGCTTCGGATGAAAACTGGAAAGAGTATTTGCGTGAGCGAAAGTTTTTCGATACCATTATATTGAAAGAACAGGTTGTGTCTGAGGAGAAACAGATGAAGCGCAGGCAGCTGATTCGGAAGATAAGTCTTGAATGCCTGAAGGTGGCCGCCGTTTTGTTGATTGCTTTTGGAACGGCATTTTTCTGGAACAATCAGTCCGAGAAGCCCGCAACTAAAAGTGTGGTAAATACTTTGAAGGGACAAATGGCCAATATAACCTTGCCCGACGGAAGCCGGGTGTGGCTTAACTCGAATACGAGAATTGAGTATTCGCAGCATTTTGATGATAAAAGGGAAGTGCAGATTGACGGAGAGGCTTATTTCGAAGTCGTACGGAATACCGGAAGACCTTTTATTGTTTATACTCCGGATGACGAACAGGTAGAGGTACTGGGTACTAAATTTTATGTAGAAGCATACTCAGGTACAAAGAAGTTTGAGACTGCACTGATAGAAGGCAGTGTTCGTGTCAGGGCAGCTAACTCCCAGTTCATATTGCAACCCTCTTATAAGGCAGTGCTGAAAGGAGGCAAGATGAGTGTAGAGAAGATCACTGATTTTGATATTTATCGTTGGCGTGAGGGATTGATCTGCTTTAAAAACAGACATTTTTCTGAAATACTGGAAGAGCTCAAAAAGTATTATGGAGTCCATATCCGGTTTGACGTAGCTAAAATAAATAACCCGGTGCTGACTGTTAAGTTCCGCTTGTCTGACGGCATTGAATATGCGTTGCGGGTTTTGCAGAAAGATGTGAAATTTAAATATGTGCGGAATGATGAAGAAAACACATTCGTTATAAAATAATTTGTTTAACCCTTAAAAACATACATGCAGCCTATGGAAAACACTTATTAAATCTAACCTGAAATAAAAAAGCCGGCAGGTACTGCAATACCTGCCAGCTAAAAGGAGAAACATTCTTCTTTTCCCTAAAAAGAAAAATATTAATCGAATTTATAAAGCAAAGATATGAAAAATACTCGTTGCACGGATTTTTGTGTACCTAAAAATTCGTCTATCAAACAATTATTAAAAACTATGAGAGTCACTATATTCTTACTTTTCTTTTGTGTGTTCAGCACAATCGCAGGTACTGTCAATTCTCAAAATGCCAGGGTATCGATACATAAAACCAATGTCCCTTTGGAAGAAATACTTAATGAGATCGAACATCAGACAGATTATTTATTTATGTATTCGAATAACATTGATGTGAAAGAACGTACTTCTATCCGCGTTTCGGAGAAACCGGTCTCGGAAGTTTTAAAGAAGTTGCTTGGAAACAAGATTGCTTATGAGATGGAAGGCATGCACATCATTCTATCAGATAAGAGAGAGAATCAAACTGCAATTGCCCAGCAGGCGAATAAGATACAGGTGAAAGGTAATGTTACAGATATGGCCGGTGAACCTGTCATTGGCGCCAGTATATTGGAGAAGGGGACTACCAATGGTATCGTAACCGACTTCAACGGTGATTTCTCCCTGAATGTAAATCCCGGTGCCGTGCTGGTGGTTTCGTATATCGGTTACTCTGCACAAGAAGTAAAAGTCATCCCCGGGAAGGTGTTGAAAATAAAGATAAAAGAAGATGCGGAGTTGTTGGATGAAGTTGTTGTAGTGGGTTATGGAACTCAGAAGAAAGTGAATCTGACAGGTGCTGTGGAGACTGTCGATGCGGATGTCATCGAGAACCGTCCGATACGCAGCGCGACCGATGCCCTGCAAGGCACCGTATCCGGATTGACGGTAACTTCGGGTACAGGCAAGCCCGGAGAGTTTGCCTCTTTTAAGATACGAGGCAACACTTCTGTGAACAGTGCCGGCGCATTGGTGATCATTGATGGAATGCCGGGAGATATCAATACGGTAAACCCACAGGATATTGAAACAATCTCGGTTTTGAAGGATGCCGCTTCTGCCGCTATCTATGGTGCAAGGGCTGCGGAAGGAGTCGTACTTGTCACTACTAAGAAAGGAACTTCGGAGAAAGTGAAAGTAGAGTATACCGGAAACTTCTCTTTCAATACTCCTACACGTCTGCCCGAAAGCAATACAGGACTGGATCATGCATTATTATCCAATGTCGCGTTTACCAATGCCGGACTGGCCGTTCCTTTTTCTCAAAAGGCAATCGATGCCATTAAAGATCCGAATACGATTGCCATCCCCAACGGTAAGGAGTGGACATACACTTCGGATATGGACTGGATTGACCTGATGATGGACCATAGTTTCCAGCAAACTCATAATTTAACCATTTCGAAAGCTTCTGATCGTTTGAAATACCTTTTCTCTATCGGTTGGCTCGATCAGAACGGAATGTTCTCTGAGTATGGGCCGGACAATTATGACCGGATTAATCTCCGTTCCAATATCAGTGTCGAGTTGATCAAGGACAAACTGTCACTGGACAGTCGCATCAGCTATTCACGTGGAGTGAATCTTTATCATGCTGCCGAGGGTTCCTGGTCGATTCCTTATATCACCTTTATACAAGCGGGTCCCAATATGCCTGTTTATGATCCCAACGGAAATTATTCGCGGCATCGTATGCAATTGAATCCGATACAGGCTCTGAAGGAAGGTGGCGAAGGGCGTACTCGCAATCAACGTATCGAGGGAGTATTTACTTTAGAGTATAAACCGGTGAAAGGTCTTTCTCTCCGGGCCGTAGGAGGCGCCAATATTTTGGATGGACAGAAGAAAGAATGGCGCAGAGCTTACGGAAAATATGGAGTGGATGGTTTGATTTCAACAGCTTTTGGCCAGAAAAGCCCGAACTCGGTTACGCAGAACAACTCCCATCGACAATATCTGACCGGACAGTTGATTGCCGAATACAAAGGGGTATTTGGAAAACATGATATCAATGTCCTCGGCGGATGGTCGGCCGAAGAAAACCTGTATGAAGATCTTCAGGGAAAGCGTACCAATATTGTCGGCAATGAACTGCCTGCACTGAATCTGGGAGATACCGACGGATGGTCGAACGCCGCTGATGAAAATGAATGGGCGTTGCTCTCCGGATTTATGCGTGCAAGCTATGCTTTTGCTGCCAAATATCTGGTAGAAGTGAATTTCCGTGCGGATGCTTCTTCCCGTTTCTCAAAGAAAAACAGGTGGGGAGTGTTCCCTTCGGCATCTGTCGGATGGAGAATCACAGAAGAGAAGTTTATGCAAAATCAGCACATCTTTGATAATCTGAAATTGCGTGCTTCGTGGGGACAATTGGGTAACCAGAATGGATTGGGGCTATACGACCACATTGCCAGCTATAACATCAATGGATATTATCCTTTTAAGTCGGAATTGGGACAATGGGCGGTTATCTCGAAATTGCCTTCAGAGTCCAGAACCTGGGAAACTGTAGAGGTGAAAAATATTGCTGTCGACATGGCATTCCTCAGAAACCGTTTGACTGTAACGGGTGAATATTTTATTAAGAAGAACAAAGATATGTTGGTCAGCATCGAGATACCCAGTATAATAGGTATCGATGTGCCCACAGGAAACTACGGAGAACTTAAAGTAAAAGGCTGGGAAGTTACGGTCGGATGGCAGGATAAGATTAAGGATTTCTCTTACGGAGCCCGTTTTAATTTGTCGGATCAGAAAGATAAGCTGGTGGATTATGGTGTAGAATACAATGGTTTTGTGGCCGGTGTCAATCAGAAAGTGCAGGGGTATTCCCTGGGGTCTATCTTTGGATACCGTACGGACGGGTATTTTACTTCTGAAGAAGAGGTGAAGAATTCGGCTGCCTTCAATAAGGCCATTACAGGTGTGGGAGATATTAAATACATCGATAAAGACGGCGACGGAAAGATTTCGGCTCCCAATGATCTGGAATATCTGGGAACTACGACTCCCCGTTATACATTCGGGTTGAATCTGACTGCCGCATGGAAAGGATTCGATTTGGGAGTGTTATTGCAGGGGGTAGGCAAAAGAAATTTTTATCTGTCGAGCGAAGTGATGAACCCGTACTACGCTACCTGGAATAACTTCTCGTATAAAATGCATAATGACTATTGGACTCCAGAGAATCCCAATGCCGCATTCCCCCGCTATTACGCCGGTGCCAATCATAATTACCAGATATCGGATCATTGGCTGCAGAATGCCGCTTATGTTCGTTTGAAGAATCTGCAATTGGGCTATACGATAAGTCCGAAGCTTACTAAGTCATGGGGGATTCAGCGTTTGAGAGTCTACTTTAGCGGTGATAATCTTTGTGAGTATAGTAAACTGAACGATAATTTCGATCCGGAACTGTCTGATATTAACGGATATGTATATCCTATTATGAGAAACTTTTCTTTTGGAATCAATGTGACACTTTAATTCTTGGAGTAAGATGAAAAATATATATCTTTTTTTGTTAAGCGTAGTAATTCTTTGCAGCTGTAACGATTTCTTGGATCGTGAACCTAAAACAAATTTGTCTCCCGGCAGTTTCTGGAAGTCGGAAGAAGATTTAAGATTGGCAGCGAACGTGTTTTACCAGAATATGAACCGTTCTTATACGCTGGATAATCAGAGTGCCGACGGCTTTGCCAATGTAGGAAACCTGGTAAGTTCCGGAACACATGCCCCCGGCAATACTGATGGGATATGGACCACAGCCTATAAACAGATACGACATGCTAATAATTTTCTGGAGAATTATGAGAAAGCTGAGGTGAGTGAGGCCACAAAGAACCGTTATGCAGGTGAAGCCCGTTTTTTCAGGGCATATTTCTATTTCAATCTGGTGAAGCGGTTTGGAGATGTTCCATACGTATTGCGTACACTCGATATGGACTCGGAAGAGCTGATGGGACCGCGTGTACCCAAAGAGCAAGTGATTGCAGGCATCATAGAAGACCTGGAGTTTGCCGAAACACATATTCCACTGAAAAGTAAATTGCCTACAGATGTAGGACGTTTGACTAAAGGAGCCGCTCAAGCCATGCTTGCCCGTGTGGCGCTTTATATCGGTACCTGGAATAAGTTTCATGGTAGCGGAGAGTATAAGAGCTATCTTCAAATAGCTAAAGAAGCCAGCAAGCGACTGATTGACTCTAAAGAATATTCGCTGTACGCCGATTACCGTAATCTGTTTTTGCTTCCGGGCGAAGATTCGAATGAACATATTCTGTCATTTCGTTATTCTGCCGAAGCCGATACGTACAATCCCCGTATCCGTGCTACAATAGCCGACTTGTCTCATAGTCCGACGAAGGTATTGGCTGATGCTTTTCTTTGCAAAGACGGACTTCCTCTTGAGAAGTCGGCCTACCGGGTGGAATATCTTCCTGCGGGAAAAGAGTTCGAGAATCGTGATCCTCGCATGGCATTGACTATCTGGAAACCCGGCGATCCTTTTTTAGGCAAACCGTTTGTGCCTAATCTCACGAGCCAGACACGTACCGGATATATGTTTAAGAAGTATGGCGACGAGGAGTCTTACTCTAACATGAAGTCGCGGATTGATGAGATTCTGATTCGTTATGCAGAAGTATTGCTGACCTTTGCCGAAGCCAGTTTCGAACTGGACGACCGGATTTCCGATGAAGACTTGAACCTCTCTGTCAATGCACTCCGTAATCGTTTCGAGGGAGATCCTAACCGGCTGCCGGATCTGACCAATGCTTTTGTAGCAGAACACGGGTTAAGCATGCGTGATGAGATTCGCCGTGAGCGCAGAGTGGAGCTTGCCGCCGAATCGTTCCGTTATGACGATATCATTCGTTGGAAAACGGCAGAAACGGAGTTGCCTGCCGCTATCTTGGGTGCCAAGTTCGATCCGGAACTCTATCCGTCCACAGTTCCCGGTAAAGATGTCATTCTGGATAAGAACGGTTTCATATTGGTACAGAATGCCGAAAGCCGTACGTTTGATAGTTCGAAAGATTATCTTTTCCCTTTGCCGCTGCGCGAGGTTTCGCTGAATCCGAATTTGAAGCAGAATCCTAATTGGTAATTAGTTTCTGGTAAAGTGATTGTTTGGAGAGGAGCGTTCGTCAAGCGCTCCTCTTTTGAATGGTCTTATAAAAAAAATGGAAACATGAAAAGACTGATTTTACCAATCGCATGTGGCATTTGCACTGTTACCTCTGATGCACAGACCGACAAACAACCGCATCCCAATGTGATCTTCATTTATGCAGACGATTTGGGATATAAGGATTTGAGTTGTACCGGAAGCCGTTTCTATGAAACTCCTCATATCGACAAGCTGGCAAGAGAAGGAGTTTGTTTTACTCAATCCTATGCCGCATGTCCGGTTTCGTCGCCGTCCCGGGCTGCTCTGTTGACCGGTAAATACCCTGCCCGGATCAACCTGACCGACTATATTCCCGGAGACCGGGCGTACGGTCCTCATAAGAATCAGCGGTTGGCTTCTTTGCCGTTCAATCTCCATCTGTCGAAAGACGAAATAACGATGGCCGAGGCCTTCAGGCAGAACGGATATTCTACCTTTATGGCAGGCAAGTGGCATCTGGCCGAGTCTGCCGAATACTATCCTGAGCAGAATGGGTTTGATATTAATATCGGAGGAAATAATACGGGGCATCCCTCCAAAGGATATTTTTCGCCTTATGGTAATCCACAACTGAAAGACGGTCCCGAAGGAGAGTATCTGACGGATCGCCTGACTGATGAAGTGATCCGTTATATCTCGGAGCCTAAGGAAAAGCCGTTCTTTGTCTATCTGTCCTATTATACGGTTCATCTGCCCTTACAGGCAAAAGCGGAAAAGATAGCCAAATACCGGAGAAAGCTGAGCCGGGCGGTTCCTGCGGATTCATCTTTTGTGAAAAAAGGAGAGACGTATCATAAACTTGTGCAGGACATTCCGGCTTATGCCGCGATGGTCGAGAGCCTGGACGAAAACATAGGACGCCTGTTAGACACCCTGCATCGGTCGGGACTCGATGAACGCACCATTGTTGTGTTTACGTCCGATAATGGGGGAATGGCCACCAGCAATACTACTCGTAATATCCCGACCTCCAATCTGCCTTTGCGTGCCGGAAAAGGATATTTGTACGAAGGAGGCATCAAAGTGCCTGCCATCATCCGATGGAGTGGACACCTGAAAGGAAGACAGGTTTCGGATACTCCGATCATCGGTACGGATTATTATCCGACTTTGCTCGATCTTTGCGGATTGCCTCTACTGCCCGGACAACACGTGGACGGAGTTTCCATGAAACCCGTCTTACAGGGCGGACGGCTGTCCAGACCTTCCTTATTCTGGCATTATCCTCATTATAGCGGTGGACTGGGTGGTCGGCCTTCTGCGGCTATACGTGAGGGGGATTATAAGCTTATTGAGTTTTTTGAAGACCATCACGTCGAGTTGTACAATGTGATTCAGGACGAATCCGAAGAGAAAGACCTGTCACAAATATACCCTGAGATAGCAGATGGACTAAGGAAGAAACTATATTTGTGGTATAAGGAGGTCGGTGCCCGAATGCCTGTTGATAATCCCCACTATGTTTCTCCTGTGAAGGATTCCGACTCTTTTGAAAATAAATAATCGTTTGTACTTAAAATATAACAGATATGAAATTCGTTACCTTATCATTGTTAGCCACTGCGTTGACTGTTGGCGGAAATGCCGCCGAGCAGGCACGTTCCTCCAAGCAGCCCAATATCTTATTTATTCTGGCTGATGACTTTGGCTGGAGAGATCTGGCATGTACGGGCAGCCGTTATTATGAATCGCCCAATATCGATGGAATCGCCCGTAATGGCGTGAGGTTTACCCAAGGATATGCAGCCTGTCAGGTGTCCAGTCCTTCCCGTGCCAGCATTATGACAGGCAAGTTTACCGCCCGCCACGGAATAACCAATTGGATCGGTGAAGGAAGTGGAGAAGAGTGGCGCAAGATGGGAAGACATTCCAAGCTTCTTCCGGCCCAATACGTATGGCAATTGCCCAAAGAAGATATTACTCTGCCCGAAGCATTGAAAGCCCACGGTTATAAAACGTTTATGGCCGGCAAATGGCATTTGGGAGGTGAGGGTTCTTATCCCGAAGATCATGGTTTCGATATCAATATAGGCGGGCATGAAGCGGGAGGTCCTTATCCCGGCGGCTATTTTGCTCCCTATGGCAATCCGAAAATGAAAGAAGGACCGGATGGTGAGAATTTATCCATGCGTCTGGCACACGAGACAGCGTCGTTTATCGAAACCCATACCCGCCGGAATAAAAAGCAGCCTTTCTTTGCTTTTCTCTCTTTCTATGCCGTGCATGCGCCGATTGAGACCACTGAAGCCAAGTGGAGGCATTTCCGGAATAAAGCGGATTCGATGGGGATCGCTCCGGTGGGGTTCGAAGTAGATCGTACATTGCCTGTACGTTTGCAGCAGGATAATCCCATATATGCCGGACTGATACAGCAGATGGATGATGCCGTGGGAGTGGTGCTTGCCAAACTGCATGAGTTGGGTTTGGATGAAAATACGATTATCGTGTTCACCAGTGATAATGGCGGAGTGTCTTCGGGCGATGCATACGCTACCTCTAACTACCCTCTTCGCGGCGGAAAAGGGCGGCAGTGGGAAGGTGGAATACGCGTACCGTTATTTATCGATTTTCCGGGTAATACTTTAAAGGGAGATTCGTGCGTGGTGCCTGTCACCGGTGCCGATTTGTATCCTACTTTTCTCGATATGGCAGGCATCCCATTAATGCCCGGCCAACATCAGGACGGTGTAAGCCTGCTTCCTCTGTTACAGGGCAAGAGCATCCCCGAGCGTGCTTTATACTGGCATTATCCTCATTATGGCAATCAGGGTGGCGAACCTTCTTCCATCATACGGCAAGGCGACTGGAAGCTGATTCATTATTACGAAGATGGCAGGGATGAACTTTATAATCTGCGGATAGACGAAACCGAGTCGGAACCGCTGAATGTGCAATATCCCGAAAAGGTGGAGTTCTTGAGTAAGAAGCTGTCTGTATGGCTGACTGAGGTAGGGGCCAGATATCCTGAACCCGATCCTCAATACAATCCGGCAGCGGAGGCTCTCTATAAGAAAAAGACTCGCGAAAGAATGATGAAAACCTTGGAAGCTACCCGCAAGAAGCAGTTAGGCAAAGATTTCAAGCCTAATGCAGACTGGTGGGGGAGCGAAACGAAAGATTAAGGACGGGAAATTATGAAAGAGCGGAATCGGATGGTCAGCGCAGCACCACCCGGTCGCCCAGTCGTTTGGCCATCAGATTCTGTATCTCCTTCATCTCCTTGTACCGTTGCATGACAGCGTCGCACTGGGCGTTGTCATTCGCAATCGAAGGATCTTGCAGGGCATACATGATGTGCTTCAGCTCTTCTGCGACAATGGCGTTCTTGAAGTTAATCATCAGCATCGGGACCATCTCGTACAGTCGTTCCTCATCCGTCACCAACTTCTGTGTTTTGGAGTGATACTTGCTCAGTTGATACCGGTCACTCGCCAGTTCGGTGGCTATCGTACTGATTTTCGGATCGGGGTGCGCCACGAAGAAGCGTTCGGAAGCGAACTCCTGGTCGTGGATATGTTCGGAGGCCTCCGAGAGGATACGGCGGTGGAGGGGATTATGGAAAGCCAGTTCGTCCTCCTTCAGGTCATTGATGACATACTCGACAACGGTGACCGGGACTTCGTTGCCTTCTTCATCCGTTAAGTTACACATCACCTTCTCTCCATAGCGCACAATCATCTGAATAATCAGGCGCTCGTATTTATAAAACTCTTGTCCCTCTTTACCTTCCTGCGGGATGAACGATTGGTAGGTGTCTGCCTCCATTTCTTCGGGAGGGAAAGGAGGAGGCATTTCGCCAGGTTGCGGCGTCGGGGCATTATTGGAGGCTATGGGTTTATTCCCCTTCTCGGCCTGAAGTTCCCTGCGCTTGGCCACTTCGGATACCAGTAACTTATCTTCTATCCGCAACAACTGCCCGCACTCCTTGATGTACACATCCCGGACGATGGCTTCGGGAATCACCGCAATGCTGCGCACGATGTCGTTGATCAGCTCGGCACGTTTCATCGGGTCCTTGCCGGCATCCTCCATCAGCAGTTGTGCCTTGAAGCGTATAAAGTCCGTCTCGTGTTCCTGTATGAAGTTCTGAAACTCCGTAGCGTTGTGCTTCCGTGCAAAAGAGTCCGGGTCGTCTCCGTCGGGTAAGAGGCATACTTTGATATTCATTCCCTCTTCGAGCAGCATGTCGATACCCCGGATAGAAGCTTTGATGCCCGCCATGTCACCGTCATAAAGCACCGTGATGTTGTTGGTGAAACGGTGGATCAACCGGATCTGCCCCGGTGTAAGGGAAGTACCGGACGAGGCCACCACATTCTCTACTCCCGACTGGTGCATCGATATAACGTCCGTATATCCTTCCACAAGGAAGCAGCGGTCCTGCTTTACGATGGCCTGCTTGGCAAAGTAGATGCCGTATAGTTCGTTGCTTTTATGATAGATTTCCGATTCGGGAGAGTTGACGTACTTGGCAAGTTTCTTGTTCTCCGTGCTGAGCACACGTCCACCGAAGGCAACCACTTTGCCCGAAAGCGTGTGAACGGGAAACATGACACGTCCCCAAAAGCGGTCGCGCAACTTATGGTCGTCCGTTTCATAACAGAGTCCGGTCTTTACCAGGAACTCTTGTTTGAACCCTTTGCGCAATGCCTCCTGTGCCAGTGCATCGCGCCCCTCGGTGCTGAAACCCAACTGGAACTTATCAATAATATCGTCACGGAAACCCCGTTGGCGGAAATAAGCCAGTCCGATGCTGCGTCCGTCTATATGGTTTTTCAGGATATTCTGAAAGTAGTCGCGGGCGAAGTTGTTGACAATGAACATACTTTCGCGGTTGCTTTGCACCTCTTTCTCTTCATTGGTCAGCTCCCGTTCCTTGATTTCTATGTTATACTTCTTGGCCAGGTAGCGGAGTGCCTCGGGATAGGACATCTGTTCGTGTTCCATGATGAAGTGCACCGCGTTGCCGCCCTTGCCGCAACTGAAACACTTGCAAAGTCCCTTGGAGGGAGACACGCTGAACGAGGGAGTTTTCTCGTTATGGAAAGGGCAAAGTCCCACGTAGTTCACACCGCGTTTGCGCAGCGTGACGAAGTCCGAAACCACTTCTACGATTTGTGCGGCATCGAGTATACGGTCTATGGTTGCCTGATCTATCATTGTTTTATCTCCTTGCGGATGCAAATGTACGTGATATTTCTTGGATAATCAAATGACTTTTCAGTGGATTCGACAGGACCTGCCGATATATCTGCCGCTTACTTAATGATCTCTATACGCGCTGTTTCGCATTAAAAAGTTACTAAATAGGGGGTTAGTCTGACGAGTGCCCGATCTTTTTCTTGCCAACCGGAGGAAGAAAGTGCAAAATGGCGGCCTTTTGGGGTCGGAGAGCCGGGCTTTGGGGTAGAAAGAGCTTGTGTTCAGGGTAAAAAGAGCTTGTGTTTTTGGGAAAAGACGTAAGCATTCTCCTCGAAAGACGTAAGCATTTCCCGAAAATGATTACTTCTTTTTCAAATATCTCTATATGTTTTCCATGATTACATATATTGTTCTGTTTAAGGACGGATTTTTCTCCGTATTTCTTTCCGGTTGCTTGGCTGATACGGAGCTTTCTTTTCTGCCAGAAAGATGCTCCCGTTGCTTCCGGGTGGATGATATGATACAGAAAGAACCCTTTACTGCTCAATATGCTTCTTATATCGATAAATGCGATCAATTGGATCGGAGGAAAAATGAATTAGAGCCGTTTTTTCCTTCTTGCCTTTCCCTTGGGGCTAAAGAATGAAAACTGGGCGCTTCTTATTATCATTTTGACATTTTGCTTATCCCGCGAATTAGAAAAGAAAGGAGAGGGGATGTCTGTGATGAATGATGACATCCCCTCATACTTATGATAAAGATTATCATTTAATTTTCTCTCGTATCTTCGTCAGGTACTTTTTCATTCCCTCCGCATCTTTGTTGGTGATGATCTCAAGCAGTTGTTTCAGCTCTGTGCGGATGTTCTCCACTTGTGACGGTGTGCGCGGATTGAACAGGATTTCCTGCAATAAGTAGTCATCTTCGCTCAGCAGCCCTTTGGCAATGGCCATGTGCTTTTTGAATGTGGTTCCCGGAGCTTCCTGGTGCTTCATGACAGCTGCAAAAACAAATGTCGAAACAAACGGGATGGACAGGGAGTAAGCCACTGTTTCATCATGCTCGTCGAAAGTATATTCGAAGATGTTCAGGTTCAGGCTATTGTATAAGTCTTTAAAGAATACTTTCCCCAAATGATCACTCTCACTGATGATGATGGCGCTTTCGCTGCTCAGATTGCTCAGGCTGGCAAAAGTAGGGCCAAACATCGGGTGAGTGGAGACATAACGGAATCCGCTTTCTTCGTAGAACTTCTTCAATCCGGTTTTTACCGAAGCGATATCACTCAGGATACAGTCTTTGGGCAAAACCGGCAGAATTTTGCGGAAAGCGTCCAGCGTGTATTTCACCGTGGCAGCATTGATCACCAGTTCCGGTTCGAACTCCTTGATCTCCTCCAGAGTGGTGAAGCGGTAGGTGTTGTATACAAACCGAAGCTGATGCGGGTTGACGTCGAACACGGCAGTCTCGTGCTGGAAACTTAGTATGTCAGTAAAGAAGGAGCCCATCTTGCCGGCTCCCAAAATTAGAATTCGCATAATATGAATGATTTGCTATTTATTGATAATCTCCATCTGTTGACGAACCGATTCTTCGTGGATGGCTTCGAAGATCACTTTCACAAACTCTGCACTCATGCCGCACTGTTCGCCCTGAGCACCGCGTTTTTCAAGAATCTCGTTATAACGTCCGGTCTGAAGCACTGTGATATCGTGTTCCTTTTTGTAAGTACCGATTTCGCGTGCTACGCGCATACGTTTTGCCAATTCCTGTATGATGTTGTCATCACATTCGTCAATCTGCTTGCGCAATACGTTCAGATTCTCCGTTGTCTGCGTTTCTTTACGGATGACAAGCAGGTTGAGAATATAGTCCAGTACGTCCGGAGTCACTTGCTGTGAAGCGTCGCTCCATGCACAGTCCGGGTTGCAATGGCTTTCTACAATCAATCCGTCAAAGTTCAGGTCCATAGCCTGCTGGCAGAGAGGAGCTACCAGTTCGCGCTTTCCGCCGATGTGGCTCGGGTCGCAGAAGATAGGCAGTTCGGGTATGCGGCGGCGCAATTCGATAGGAATGTGCCATTGAGGCAAGTTGCGGTATAACTTCTTGTCGTAGCTGCTGAATCCGCGGTGGATGGCTCCCAGACGTTTCAGTCCGGCGTTGTTGATGCGTTCCAAAGCACCGATCCATAATTCCAGGTCCGGGTTTACCGGGTTTTTAACCAATACGGGAATGTCTACTCCCTTCAGTGCATCGGCTATTTCCTGTACGGCAAAAGGATTGGCAGTGGTACGTGCTCCTACCCAGAGTACGTCGATACCCGCTTTCAGGCATTCGTACACATGTTTGGCGGTGGCTACTTCGGTAGATACGTACATGCCGGTTTCTTTTTTCACCTCTTTCAGCCAGGCCAGTCCGTCCACACCGATTCCTTCGAAACCTCCCGGCTTGGTGCGCGGTTTCCAGATTCCCGCACGGAAGATTTTTACTCCTTTGGCTGCCAGTTGGGTAGCTGTTGACATTACTTGCTCTTCTGTTTCGGCGCTGCAAGGGCCGGCTATTACCATCGGGCGTTTATCTTCCACACCCGGCAATAAGATTGATTCGAGTTCCATATCGATCTAATTCGTTTAGTTGTTATTTCATTATTAATTTGATTCTTTCCAGTGCTTCTGCCAGCTTGGCGTCTTTGCAGCAGAGGGAGATGCGGATGTATCTTGCTCCGTTGCTTCCGAAAATAAATCCCGGAGTGATGAAGACGCGTGCTTCCTGCAGCACTTTCTCTGTCAGTTCTTCTACATCGGCGCAACTTGCGGGGATTTTTCCCCAGAGAAACATGCCCACCTGCTTTTCGTCGTACGTGCATCCCAGCGTTTTCATAATCTCGCCGGCCAGGTGACGACGGTTCCGATAGTTTACATTGTTGCCTTCGTACCAGGTCGAATCCGCTTCAAGTGCTTTGGCAGCTGCCAGTTGCATGGCACGGAACATTCCGCTGTCGATGTTGCTTTTCACTTTCAGAATCCATTGTACAAACTCTGCGTTCGAAGCCAGCATGCCGATACGCCATCCCGGCATATTGTGACTTTTACTCATGGAGTTGAATTCTATACAGCATTCTTTGGCACCCGGCACACTCAGGATACTGATCGGCTTATCGTTCAGGATAAAGCTGTACGGATTGTCGTTCACAATCACGATGTTCTTGCGGCGGGCAAACTCCACCAGGCGTTTGTACAGTTCCGGAGTAGCGTTGGCACCGGTAGGCATGTTCGGATAGTTGGTCCACATCAGTTTCACGCGGCTCAGATCCATCTTTTCCAGTTCATCGAAGTCCGGCATCCATCCGTCTTCCTCTTTCAGGTTATAGTTCACCACCTCGGCACCCAGTATTTTGCTTAACGAAGTGTAGGTGGGATATCCCGGATTGGGCACCAGTACCTGTTCTCCCGGATTGACAAAAGCGAGTGTCACGTGCAAGATGCCTTCTTTTGATCCGATCAGCGGCTGAATTTCTGTTGCCGGATTCAGTTCCACTCCATACCAGCGTTTATACCAGTCGGCAAAACCCTTGCGAAGTTCCGGTATACCCACATACGGTTGATAACCGTGTCCGTTCGGATCGTGAGCATTATTACATAGCGTTTCGATGGTCTGTTCCGAAGGAGGCATGTCCGGGCTTCCGATTCCCAGGCTGATTACATCTTTACCTTCTGCGTTCATCCGTGCCACTTCTTTCAGTTTCTTCGAAAAGTAGTATTCGCTTACACCGGCCAGTCTGTCGGCCGGCGCTACCTTATACGTTTGATTTTCCTTCTGCATATTCGCCTAATATTTTAAGTTCTTTCGTCAATGGAGTGATTGCTGTAATCGATTGTTTATATCTCAGGTAATCGTTGAAAGCTACATCTACGTAAAACTGGTATTCCCATTCCCGTCCGATGATAGGGAGCGATTGTATTTTTGTTAAGTTGATATTATAAAAAGATAGAATAGACAGAACCTGTGAGAGACTTCCTTCGGAGTGGGGGAGAGTGAAAACGATGTTTGCTTTGTTGAGAACGGTGTTTTGCTTTCGTATCTCGTCCACCTGCCACGGATCTGCCACTACCAGAAAACGGGTGAAATTGTGTTTGTTGGTTTCGATGCCTTCCTGCAGTACCTTCATTCCGTAGCGTTCGGCAGCGGCACGGGAACAGATGGCAGCATGCCCTTTCAGGTTTTCCCGTTTGATGATTTCGGCACTCAAAGCCGTATCTTCGGCTTCTACCACTTTGATACGCGGGTGTTGGTTCAGGAACTCCCGGCATTGCATCAGGGCAATCGGGTGAGAGTTCACCTCGGTAATGTCATTCCAGTCCTCTTCGGGCAGGCAAACGAAGCTGTGCGAAATGCGTAATTTGTATTCGCCGATAATTTGTGTGCCGCTTTGGCGCAACAATTCGTTGTTGTGCAGCAGGCTTCCTGCAATCGTGTTTTCAATGGCCAGCATCCCGATGGTCTGACTATCTTTCCGGATGGCAGCAAACACATCTTCAAAGTTGGCGCAACAGATTAATTCTATCTCTTCTCCTTCGAAGTACTTGTGTGCGGCTATATCGTGATACGAGCCCAGTGTTCCTTGAATTGCTATTCTTTTCATTCCTATTGAGTATATGGTATAAAAAAATCCCGCGTCCATGTCGGAGCGGGATTCATATTATTAGTTTCTCTTAATTTCAGTTCTTAAGCACCCTGTCACTTGATACATACAAACTCCCGCTCTACTTTCTGGCTAAAGTAAAAGTAAAAAAAGAAGTAATATGTAAAAGTGAATACGTTCATAACGTTTTGCTTTATTTCTTTGTTACAGGGGACAAAAGTAATACTTTTCTTTTAAATGCAAGCAAAAAGCCATCTTTTTTTGTGATTTATATTTTTATATTCCCAACTTGTGCTTTTATGTTCCTAAATGACATCTATTTGTAATTTCTTCCATCTCTTATTCTTTTCCTATATTAAAGGATCTGTTTATTCATAGTGTCCTTAATATCCAATAAAAAAACTTTCTATATCAATCTGATTGACAGAATGTAATTGAAAAGTTGTAAGTTGAAATTTTTGTTATGCTATCCCCAACGAGAAATGGTATAAGCATCCTCAACAATTGCTCCTTTATTAATCATTTCCCGGACAGGGAGTAAGGTTCCGGTCCGGGAAATGACTGTATCAGAACGGTTAGTTTACAGTCCCAATACGTTTGGGGTTGTTTCTGCTTGCTGATTATTGAACTGTCCGTTCAGGTTCTCTCCCTCTTTCGGGTTCAGCTCCAGCGATTTCTTCATATCTTCAATCGAACCGTCTTTGTCCCCGTTTAATAGTTTGGCACGTCCCCGTTCATGATAGGCGGCTCCAAAGTTCGGATTCAACTCGATAGCTTCGTCAAACAGCTCAATAGCAGCTGTCAATTTCTTCTGTGTGATAAATAGTTGTCCCAGATATAGGTAAGCCTGTTCGTTGAAGGGGTTTATCTCTGTCACATGGAGATAGTCCGTCTCTGCTTCTTCTTCCTTTCCGGTGGCTTCTTTTATTTTGCCACGTAGCAGGAGGGCAGCTTCTTCGTCCGGATTCTGTGCAAGTATGGCTTCAATATCTTCCATAGCCTCTGCAAATTGCTGCATCTTATACAGTGCTTCGGCACGGAGCAGTCGGGCTTCCGTGAAATCATCTTTCAGCACAATGGCTTTTGTCAGGTGGGCGATGGTCATTATTCCGTTATCCAATCCATGATTGGCTTTGCCCAACAGGTAGTGTGCCATTGCGTTTCCTTCTTCCAGTGCGATGGCTTTCTGGGCGGCATCGGCCATCTCCTGATAATCTTCTTGCATGAAGCAGAGATTGGCCAGGGTCAGGTACGTGCTTGTCAATTCTGGTTCCAGTGCGATCATACGTTCCAGCAACTCATGTGCTTTCCCGAATTCACCGGTCTGGATGTAAAGCTGGCTCAGATAATTCAGTGTTTCGAAATCTTCTTCAATGGCCAGCGCTTCGTTAAAGCACTTAATGGCATAGTCCGGACGTCCCATACGTTGGGCACGCAGGCCGTCATATTTAAATATCTCAAAGTTCTTTTTGGCGTTTTTTTGTTTTTCTTCCTCAGGGTTTTCTGTTTTCCCCGCAAAAAAAGATTTAAAGAAGTTCGGCATGATCAAAGTTTTTTTAGTTTGGTTGCAAATGTAGTAATTTCATCACATAACCCTGTTGCTCTTCAGGAAGTTTTTTCAGTAAGCAGTCCGTTCTCAGAGCTCAGTAAGCCCTCGTCCAGCATAAACCGTATCACTTCGCTCAACTGCTCTTTATCTGTATTTATGTGTGAAGCTATCTCCGCCGGAGTCATCGGATGCTCTTTCAGCAGAGCACATATTTGCTCTCTCAGTCCGTCGAAGGTGCTTTGTGATATATCCGGTTCGGCGCGGTGGCTGAGGCAGACGTCACATTGCCCGCAGTTATGTTCGTTCTTCTCTCCGAAGTAGCGGAGCAGCATCCGGCTACGGCAGACATTCTCCGAAGTGACGTATTCCACCATGGCATGGATACGGGTTTCATAGCGTTCTTTCCGTTCTTCATATACTGCTCGGGGTATTTGCAGATAATGGAGGTCTATCCGCTCACGTGTATATATAATGTAAGGTGTTTTTTTGTGCGGGATATAGTCGACGATACGGCGCTTGCTCAGCATCACCAGCAAGTCGTAAATCTGTTGCCGGGTCAGTCCCGTACGTACCGCCAGAGTCTGCTCGCTGATGTAGGCATAGTCTGTAAAGACACCCGTGTAAGATCGCAGAATCATTTGTATCAGTTTCTCTGCGGCTTCTCCCATCTCACGGAGTTTATATAACTCATCCCGGCGGATCGTGAAGATAATCCGTGAGGCATTGTCCTGCTCATCGGTATATTCCAGGTATCCTGCCTGTGTCAATATCTTCAGTGCGCTGTCTGCAGGTACGGGAAAATATTTGAACTTGCGGCAGAATTCTTCCAGGCTGAAGTCATACATGCATCCCAGCCCGTCGCCCATCGCCATCTGATAATGATATTGCAGATGCTCGTACACATCTTTTATATAGTCTTTATCCGGGAAAGTATCTGCAATGCGTTTGCTGAGCGTTGTTTTATCCGACTTGGCATAGAGTATCACCGCGTATGCCTTTTGTCCGTCTCGTCCCGCTCGTCCCGCTTCCTGAAAGTAGGCTTCCGGTGAGTCGGGCAGGTCCAGGTGGATGACGATACGTACGTCCGGTTTGTCAATGCCCATACCGAATGCGTTGGTAGCTACCATCACCCGGCTTTCTCCGTTTTGCCATCGTTTCTGGCGAAGATCTTTGGTTGCGTTATCCAGTCCCGCATGATAAAAGTCGGCCGTGATTCCTTCGTTTACCAGCAGCTCGGTTGTTTCTTTGGTTTTTCGCCGGCTTCGTACATATACAATCGCGCTGCCTTGTATCCGGTTCAGTATGTGCAGCAACTCCCCGTTTTTATTATCAGTGGGGCGAACGATGTATGCCAGATTCTTTCGTTCGAAGCTCATACGGAACACGTTTTCTTCCCGGAAGCGGAGGCGCTCCTGTATGTCTTTCACTACTTCGGGAGTGGCCGTGGCGGTCAGTGCCAAGACCGGAGCATCCGGTACGAGATCCCTGATATCCGCTATTTTCAGATAAGCCGGACGAAAGTCATATCCCCATTGTGAGATGCAATGGCTTTCGTCTACCGTAATCATACTGATTTTCATGGACCGGAGTTTGGCCCGGAAGATTTCGGTATCCAACCGTTCGGGAGAGATGTATAGAAACTTATAGTCGCCGAAGATGCAGTTCTCCAATGCCACCACAATCTCTTGCCGTGTCATTCCTGAATAGATGGCTATCGCTTTGATTCCGCGCTTTTTCAGGTTCTGCACCTGATCCTTCATTAGAGCAATCAGTGGGGTGATGACAATGCACAATCCCTCTTTGGCAAGGGCCGGAACCTGAAACGTAATTGACTTTCCGCCTCCGGTGGGCATCAGTCCCAGTGTGTCTTTTCCATTGCCAATGCTGGTTATGATGTCCTCCTGCAGGTCGCGGAAGGAATCATAACCCCAGTATTGCTTTAAAATCTCTTGGTAAGTCACTCTATCGGTTTGATATCTTCAATCTGCAACTGCACTTCCCCCCGTTTGTGGGTGTTCTCTTCAATGGTATAGCAGATGTCAAATGATCGCTTGGTTTTGATATATCTCACGTGTGAACTTTGTCCGAAGGCGATGCCGTTCATCACATTGTTCGATTTGTTGTCTACCAGTTCCAGTTTGATGTGTTCCTGATCGCGACCGACCACCTTGCTTGTTCCATAATCGTACACGTGATGTGTGCAGAACACCGGTTTCTGGTTGTCGGGACCGAACGGGTTGAATCGTTTCAATTCATTGAAGAACTTCGGCGTGATATCTTTAAAATCTATTTCGGCATCGATATCGATCACTGCGCTGGTCTGTTCCGGCAGTATATGTTCCGACACGAAACTTTCGAATCTCTCGGTGAATGCCTGTACGTTTTCCACTTTCATCGATAGCCCGGCAGCATAGGTATGCCCTCCGAAGTTTTCGAGCAAGTCACGGCAATGTTCGATAGCTTTGTAAACATCGAAACCGGATACGGAACGTGCCGAACCGGTTGCCATATCATCCGTCCGGGTCAGTACGACTGCCGGACGATAGTAAATCTCCGTTAATCGTGAGGCAACGATTCCGATCACTCCTTTGTGCCAGTCTTCATTGTAAAGCACTATCGAACGACGGTCTGCCAAGCCTTCCAGTTCGGCTACGATTTTATTGGCTTCTTCCGTCATGCTCTTATCCAGATCCTTCCGGGTTTCGTTGTATTGGTTGATTTGTCCGGCTTTCTCGAGTGCTGCCGAGAAATCTTTCTCAATCAACAGGTCTACCGCTTCTTTTCCGTTCTGTATACGTCCGGAAGCATTGATGCGGGGACCTATTTTGAATACAATGTCGCTCACCGTAATTTCTTTTTCCGATAATCCGCATACATCGATAATCGCTTTCAGTCCTACGCTCGGATTGCCGTTCAGCTGTTTCAACCCATGATAGGCCAGGATACGGTTTTCGCCCATGATCGGTACAATATCCGATGCAATGCTTACGGCGGTCAGGTCGAGCAACGGAATCAGGTGATGAAACTCAATGCCGTTACTGATGGCAAAAGCCTGCATGAATTTGAAGCCTACGCCACATCCCGAAAGATGAGTGTATGGGTATGTATTATCCAGTCGTTTGGCATTCAGGATGGCAACGGCAGGGGGCAATATGTCGTCCGGTACATGATGGTCGCAGATGATGAAGTCAATTCCCTTCTCTTTGGCATACGCAATCTCTTCTACGGCTTTAATGCCGCAGTCCAGTACGATGATAAGCCCTACTCCGGTTTCAGCGGCGTAGTCAACTCCTTTTTTGGAAATTCCGTATCCTTCGTTATAACGGTCAGGGATGTAATAGTCAAGGTTCGAATAGAACTGTTGAATGAACTTGTAGACCAGTGCCACAGCCGTGGTACCGTCCACATCGTAATCTCCATAAATCAGAATGCGCTCTTTCTTTCCCATCGCCATGTTCAGGCGTTCCACTGCGATGTCCATATCCTTCATTAGGAATGGATCATGCAAATCGGGCAATTGCGGACGGAAGAATTTCTTGGCATCCTGTGCCTTCGTAATTCCCCTTTGTACCAAAAGTCGTCCCAGGACGGGGCTAATGCCTAGTTCCTGAGCCAATGCCCGGCTTATCTCTGCCTGTTCTTGTGTGATGGGTCGATAATTCCATTTGTGATTCATTTTATATATTGTTTTTTCTTTTTATCTGTTCTCTGATGCCGGAAGTGCATAACTTTCCAACAAGCTGTAAAAGTACGAAAAAAACCGGAAGTGTGGGGGATATACTGAAAAAAATAATTGCTTGTGTTTTGTTTATCGATATTTGGTGCGACATGGTGAATCTACTATCTTTGTATCGTACTATTAAGTGTTATAATTATGCAAGATATAATAAACGGGCGTTGCGGTTGGTGCGGAAGTGACGAACTGTATGTGAAGTACCATGATCAAGAGTGGGGAAAATTGGTGACCGATGACAAGACGCTGTTTGAGTTTCTTGTGTTGGAGAGTGCTCAGGCCGGCTTGAGTTGGATAACCATCCTTAAGAAACGTGAGGGATATCGCAAAGCCTTTTGCAATTTCGATGCTGAGTCGGTGGCACAAATGACCGATGAAGATGTTGAACGGTTGATGCACTTTGATGGCATTGTGAAAAATCGTCTGAAGATCAAATCGACCATCACAAATGCAAGGTCATTTCTCGCCGTACAAAAGGAGTTCGGTAGTTTTTATGACTATACTCTATCATTCTTTCCCGACAGAAAACCGATTGTCAATACATTTCAGTCATTGAGTGAGATTCCGGTATCATCTCCCGAATCTGATGCCATGAGCAAGGATATGAAAAAACGGGGATTTAAATTCTTTGGAACTACGATTTGCTATGCTCACTTGCAGGCCTCCGGATTTATGAATGATCATCTGGCGGATTGCATCTGCCGGAAGAGGTAAATAACAATATAACTGTGTACAGTGGGAGAGGATATTTTATGCCTTTTGCCCGTTAACATTGTTAATGCCATTTTCCGATGGCTTTGTTCTTGTCTGCAAATAACAAGTCTTTTGTATTTAAAGAATTTGCTATTTGCAGACGAAAAACGAACTTTAACGTAACGTTAAAATAAAGCTTCTGCAGATTGAAATATTGTGCTCTGAAGTGGCTGTAGATCATTTGTTTAAATGTATGTCCCGTTTTCCATTCCCGACAGAGAACCTTCCGGATGGAAACCGGTATACTTGCTTTTTTATCAACTGCAAACTGTACTTTCCTATCCGGATTATTTTCTTTTTGCCTTATTCAGTGCTGCTATCAGATACCTTCCTTTTACCCCTATGTCACTCCAGCAAGTATTGGCAATCAGTTGCCATACCCGTGTTCCTTTCCTTCCATAATCCGATAGCCTGAGTATGGCATTCACCTCTCCTGCTTCGGTAATCCCCAGTCTTTTGAGTGTATCCGTCAGTCCCGGATAATTGTGTGTCATTGTGTTGAAGGCGTATCCGGGTATCGGGAGAGGAGCAGAAACCTCCTCCCATTCTTTTTCCTTCCCCTTGGGGGGAGCTGAGGGGGGTAATTCTTTATTTTCCTCTGCTTTCTTTTCTTTTACTTTACTTTGTCCGGAATTGCATGCATTTTTTGCGTTAACGGTTACATCATGTACTACATTTCCCGGGCTAATGGTTACATTTTCACCTTCCGGCGCTTCTGTTTCCTGCTGAGTCAAGTCGTTCACCAGCAGATAGGGCAATGCTTTCAGATCCCTTTTTCTTCGCTTTGTTGCCTCCATCCATATCTTCTGTATGTTTGCCGAAGTCAGTATTCCGTTTGCCAGATAACTGTTTCTGTCCAATATCCCTTTGATGAAGAGGATCTCAATGATCCCCTGTACCTCAGCGGCCTGCACCTCTCTTCCCGCCTTGTTGGCAAAAATCAGACACTGCTCTTCATCCCAACGGATGAAGTATCCCTCTTTGTATATTTTGCACAGCAGTTTCAGTACGATTGCCGAACCCTTTATTCCATATTTAGCTTCTATCACTTCCATTGCGTTCTCTTCCATGAAGTTTACGCCCACCGGGAAATAGTTGATCCCGTCATATGCTATTGCCATTGTTTTTTAGATTAGTCGTTTGTACTTTCAATAATACATTCACCATAAATTACCCCGGATTCCCAAAGATGTCTTCACTTGATTTCTCAAAATAAAAATAATTCATCGGTGAAAATCCGTGTAATCTGTGGTGGCGCCCTATACGATCGGTCTCCACTCCATGAAGTTCTCCATCTGGAATGTCGTCCATCGCTGTTCATCCACATTCCAGTAGACTACTGCGCCTTCTATTTGTGTGGGATCATACTTTTTGTGGAATTCCGTTTCATAGTAGATCAGTGTCGCTTTTACCAACCTGAAGTCTCCGTTCTGCTTCTGATAAGCGATGGCTGCGTGCCCGTATTGCAGATGGTCGGTCAACGCTTCTAGGCGCTCCGCCATCCATTCGGCACACATTTCAGTGTATCCTTTCTCAAAGACAATCCGTTTTTTCCATCTCAGTTTCATGGCTTCAGTTTGTGATGCCGGTCTTTTCTTCTGTTTCATACGTATATGATTTAAAAGGTTAATAGATAAATTATCGCCCCAAAGATAGGTCAGATCGAATGTATTCCGGTTTGATAAAATTCATTGTACGTATTTCAGCGCTTTCCTTCTTGGTTCTTTTTCTTTCTTTCCATCTTATTCCAGATCTCGTTGACGTAAGTTCTGATTGTGCTGAAAACTAATGGTTTGAATACTCCATTTCTTATTTTTCCAAAAAGTTTTTTTTCCTCTATGTAGCGTGCCAATGAATCTTTGCACGTCTTGATATTTTGTTCTTTTGCGTCCAATATGTAGGATTCTATCAGCGCTTTTATAACTCCTTCATTGTTGGAGATAATTCCCGGTATCTGCACTCCTGCTTTTCTGCCTCTTGTTTCTTTAATAGGTTCTGTGATAGGAGGTTGTGTTTTAGTATTAGCGTTTTTTTACACTTTTGTTCACTGTCTGTAATAATTCATTTTCTTTGTTCATGATTTTTTTATTTAATCAATAACTAAATGTTGTTAATATGTTGCAAAGGTAGAGAGTAATCTTTCAGTGGGCAAATGAATGTGGAATTAAAGTGGGAATCAAAGGGAAAATGAAACCTTTTCTCTTCTTAATTGTCTGACATTAAATGAAATAATTCTTAAAAAAGTGAGTGTTTCAATAAACGATCGTCTAATTGAACGCAAAGATAGAGGGTATTTTCATAACTGCAAAATGTTTAATAAAAAAAATATTTTTTCTCATGGCTTGTTCTATTTAACTATCTGGTAATCAAATATCTATAAACTAACAAAAAACGCTTTAATATCTGTCTGCTTTTATATGTATTTTAATTGTCTGGATCTTTAAAAAAGTGTGTTTCAATAGACGATCGTCTATTGAAACAGTTTTGCTTCATAATAGACTCGTTTACAGATTGTAAGATCAGTAAAGCCCTGTTCTTTCAAAACTTCGTTTTCTGTTCTTCTTTTTCAAACTGTCTCTCCTGCGATAGGGGAGTACCTGATGAAATGATATACGCTGCAAGGCAAACAACAGAATTAGCAAACTTGACCGGAAGGTGTTTCACTACCCCGGTGTCCCCCAATTATATCCTTTTGTGAACAATAGCATTAATAAATCCTGGTACGCTCTTCGTATCACCTATAGCCGTGAGCTTGCCTTTAAGGAATACCTGGACTCCCGCGGAGTGAGGAATTTTCTTCCCATGCGCTATGAATACGTATTCCGTGGTGAGCGTAAGATCCGTAAATTGGTTCCTGTTGTTCACAACTTGGTTTTTGTTTATGCCACTCGCAGTGAGGTTGACGAAATGAAATCCACTGTCGGGGCTTCTCTTCCTATTCGTTATATCATGGACCGTGAGACCCATCAGCCTATTACCATTCCTGAAGTCCAAATGCGTAGTTTTATCGCCGTTGCCGGTAATTACGATGAACAGGTTGTTTATCTGGATCCTTCAGTCGTTTCCATGAAAAGGGGAGACCGTGTCCGTGTCACCGGTGGCATCTTCGAGGGAGTTGAGGGTGAGTTTGTCCGTATCAAAGGTGACCGCCGTGTGGTGGTTTCCATCCAGGGGGTTATGGCAGTTGCCACGGCCTTCATTCATCCCTCTTTAATCGAATTAATAAAGAATTAAAAACTCTGTGAACTCTGTGCCCTCTGTGGTGCATATTCCAATACGTAAATAAATCACCATGTTGTCTTTGCAATCAGAAATCGATTCTTTGTGCGCCGTTTCGCACGAACTTCTCCATTTAGGTCTGGATGGCGAACCCATCTATTCCGACCGTTTCCGTCAGTTGAATACGGATGTGTATCATCGTTGTGAGCATCTTTTCGGTTCACATGGACGTACCCTCGAAGAGGAAGCTTCTCTTTGTATCGCTTTGTTGACCGGCTATAATGCTACCATTTATAATCACGGTGATAAGGAAGATAAAATCCAGTCGGTCCTCAATCGTAGTTGGGATCTCTTGGATACACTTCCCGCTTCGCTTTTGAAATGCCGTTTGTTGGTAGCTTGTTACGCCGAGGTATTTGACGAAGAGCTGGCGGCGGAGGCACATGCAATAATAGACGGTTGGAAGGATCGGGAATTGACGAGGGAAGAGTTTGAGATTGTGGAGCATTTAAAGAATTTGGAGGAAAATCCATATCCGAATAGTGAGGTCGGCTGATCAGATGTCTTTTCATTTTTGAGGTGATGTTCTTTAAGTTATTAATATCTCAATTGTAGATGTCTGTTAGTTCGTACTGTTGCTTTTCTTTATTTATATAAAGAGAGTATTTGTAATGGAAAGGGGTTGATAGTATAAAGATGTTGAACTTATTTTTATAACATGAAAGGCATTGTTTTAGCCGGTGGTTCGGGCACTCGCTTATATCCGATCACCAAAGGAGTCAGCAAACAGTTACTTCCGATATTTGATAAGCCGATGATCTATTATCCTATCTCTGTACTCATGTTGGCAGGGATTCGTGAAATATTGATTATCTCCACTCCATACGATTTACCCGGCTTTCAACGTTTGCTGGGTGACGGTTCTGACTTTGGAGTACGTTTTGAGTACGCCGAACAACCTTCTCCCGACGGCTTGGCACAGGCATTTATTATTGGTGAGAAATTTATAGGCAATGATTCTGTATGTCTGGTTCTTGGCGATAATATCTTTTATGGGCAAGGCTTTACCCCTAAATTACATGAGGCGGTTGATGCAGCCGAACGGTCAGAGAAAGCCACTGTTTTTGGCTATTGGGTGAATGATCCCGAACGTTACGGAGTAGTGGATTTTGATAAAGCAGGCAAGGTGGTTAGTATTGAAGAGAAACCTACTGCCCCTAAATCTAATTATGCGGTTGTAGGTTTGTACTTTTATCCGAATAGTGTGATAGATATAGTTAAGGGGATAAAACCTTCTCCTCGAGGAGAACTAGAAATTACAACGGTTAATCAAATGTATTTAAAAAAGGGGTCCCTGCAGGTTCAGTTACTGGGACGTGGTTTTGCCTGGCTAGATACAGGTACACATGATTCTTTGTCGGAAGCAAGTACGTTTGTTGAGGTAATAGAGAAACGCCAGGGATTGAAAATAGCCTGTTTAGAAGGGATTGCTTTGAGGCAAGGTTGGATTACTATAGATAAGATACGTGAGTTAGCACATCCTATGATGAAGAATCAGTACGGGCAGTATTTGCTTAAAGTAATAGAAGAACTTTCTAAAAATGAAAACTGAATCAGCTCAAATCATAGAGCTTCCTAAAATCTTGGATAAACGAGGTAACTTATCCATTATCGAAGAATTCAAGAATATCCCTTTCAAAATAGAACGAACTTACTGGATTTATGATGTTCCAGGAGGAGAGTCACGTGGGGGACATGCATATAGAGAAAATGAAGAATTTATTGTGGCTTTATCCGGAAGCTTTGATGTGGTTTTGGATGATGGTAGTAATAGAAAAGTTTTTTCTTTAAATCGTTCCTATTATGGGCTTTATGTACCTAAAGGATTATGGCGTGAAATGAATAATTTTTCTACGAATTCATTGGCTTTGGTTCTTTCCTCTACTTCATATAATCCTCAAGATTATATATATGATTATAAAAAGTTTGTCAATTCGAAACAATGAAGAATTACACTGTTTATGACTGTTCTGTAATAGGACTCCCTAAAATAGAGAATCGCTCAGGAAATATAACTCCTGTTCATGGGAATTTAAATATCCCTTTTATTATAAAAAGAGTGTTTTATTCTTATGATATCCCCGGAGGTGAGGCACGTGGGGCTCATGCCCATAAGGAGTGCCATCAATTTCTGATAGCGGCTAGTGGATCATTTGAGGTCGTACTGGATGATGGAGTTAATAGACGTACGATATTGTTGAATCGCCCTTTTTACGGTTTACATATTCCTCCGGGTATTTGGGCTTCTGAACAGGGATTTTCTTCCGGTTCAGTTTGTTTAGTATTAGCGTCTCACGGATACGAAGAGGGTGATTATTTAAGAGATTATCAAGATTTTATAGAATACAAAAATGATTAGAATACATCCATCATCCGAAGTTTTATCTCAACAAATAGGGAATGATACCTATATTTGGCAGTATTGTATAATTTTACCCGGTGCAGAAATTGGTTCGAACTGTAATATTTGTGCTAATGTGCTAATTGAGAATGATGTTAAATTGGGCAATAATGTTACGGTAAAATCCGGTGTTCAGTTGTGGGACGGAGTAACCTTGGAAGATAATGTCTTCATTGGCCCTAATGTAACTTTCACTAATGATAAAGTACCTCGTTCTAAAATGTATCCTGATTTATTTTTAAAGACTTTAATTAAAAAAGGTGCATCAATAGGCGCTAACTCAACAATTGTAGCAGGACATACAATTGGTGAATATGCGTTTGTGGGTGCAGGTAGTGTCGTAACCAAAGATATTCCGGCCAATACTGTTTGGTATGGTAACCCGGCTGTTCATCATGGATATATTACTAATGAGGGGGTATTATTAGATTTAGAAAGAAAAGATAAAAATGGATTGAAACATATAATATAAAGTAATGATAAAATTCTTAGATTTACAAAAAATAACACAGAAATACTCACAGGAAATTCATGAGGCTGTTAACCGGGTTGTTGACAGTGGCTGGTATCTTCAGGGCAAAGAAAATGAAGAATTCGAAACGAATTACTCCAAGTACATAGGAACAAAATATACAGTGGGATGTGCTAATGGCTTAGACGCTTTGATTTGGATTTTTCGGGCTTATATTGAATTGGGAATTATGCAGGTAGGTGATGAAGTGATTGTGCCGGCTAATACCTATATTGCTTCTATTCTGGCCATTTCAGAAAACGGTTTAAAGCCTGTATTGGTAGAACCCTCCATTGAGACTTATCAAATTGATGATAATCGGATAGAAGCTGCAATTACTTCTAAAACACGAGCAATATTGATAGTACATTTATATGGCCAGTGTGCCTATACTGATAAGATTGATAAGATTTGTAAACAGTATAATCTAAAGTTGATTGAGGATAACGCACAAGCGCATGGCTGTTTGTATAATGGAAAAAAAACGGGTTCATTAGGTGATGCAGCCGGTCATAGCTTTTATCCTGGTAAAAATTTAGGTGCATTTGGTGATGCCGGAGCTGTAACTACTAGTGATCAAGAATTAGCAAATGTGATACGTGCCATTGCTAATTATGGTTCAACAAAGAAATATGTATTTAAATATATAGGTCGCAATAGTCGTTTGGATGAAATTCAGGCAGCCGTGTTGAATGTAAAATTGAAATATTTGGATGAAGATGTAGCTATTCGGAAGGAGGTGGCAAAGTCTTATATTGATGATATTACAAATTTAAGGATCACTACTCCAATAGTGAATAATTGGGATAGTCATGTATTTCATATTTTTCCAATTCGTTGTAAACATCGTGATAAATTACAAAAATATCTAGCTGATAATGGAGTTCAGACTATAATTCATTATCCAGTTCCTCCACATAAGCAGGAGTGTTATAAAGAGTGGAATAATTTAAGTTTTCCAATTGCGGAACAAATTCATGCAGAAGAACTGAGTTTGCCAATGAGTTCTGTAATGTCTAAAGAAAATGTTCAAAATATTATTGGTCTATTAAACCTTTTTTAATGAGACATCCTTTGATATCAATCGTAATGCCTGCATTTAATGCTGGTAAATATATTAGAGAGTCCATAAACAGTGTACTGAATCAGTCTTTTGATAATTGGGAGTTGATTATTGTGGATGATGCTTCTACTGATAATACTTATTATATAGCTAGGGAATATGCTGAAAAAGATGATAGAATTACTCTTTTCCGTTTGTCTGAGAATAGTGGAACAGTTCAAATTCCGCGTAATAAAGCTATATCTTTAGCAAAAGGGAATTGGATATTAGGACTAGATTCAGACGATTATATTGAAGAGCGTGATTTGGAAAAATTATATAATAGGGCTGTTACAACAAATGCGGAAATTGTATTACATCGAATTGTGAGTGTAAATGAAAATGGAACTCCTATAGGGGATTCTATTCCCTCACATGATTTTTCAATGGATACTGTGCTTACTGGTAAAGAAGCTTGTATGAAAACCATTGGTAGGTGGGAAATTAATGGAAATGGTATTTTTAGAAAAGAACTATATCAAAAACTGTTTGATAATAGGGAGGTTACAACTGTTAACTCTGATGAATATGATACACGTTTTTTATTATTGCATGCTTCTAAAGTTGTTTTTAGTGATTCTGAATATTATTACCGTCAGAATTCAAATTCAATAACTAGGTGTATAAGTTATAAACGATTTGATGTTTTAACTGTAGATCATGATTTAGAGTTATTAATAGGGGAAATGTACGGAACAAACTCTCAGGAATATTTGAGAATGGTGAATCAAAGATTTAATAACTTAATAGCTCTTACTCGATTATATAAGCAAAATGAGAAAAAAATCCCAATGGAGCACAGGGAGCGAATTGTTGAATTGTTGAAATGTAGCTATTATGAGATAGATAAAAAAAAGATCTGTCCTACTTCTTTTATAAAGAAGATATTGTTTGATAGTGGGTGGAAAATATTTTGCTTTATTGTGATGGCCTATTTTAAAATTAGAAAGGCGTAATAATGCAACAGGAAGAAAAAAGGACTTCTCCTTATCGAAATATAATAAGAGGAACAGCTTTATTTGGAGGTGTACAAATTTTTAATGTTTTGATCAATGTTATTCGTGGAAAATTAATTGCGATGATTTTAGGTCCGGAAGGTATGGGGATTTCTTCGCTTTTAGTTTCTTCGACAACAATGCTTCAACAGTTTTCAAGTTTAGGATTAAATTTTTCAGCAGTCAAGGATCTTTCTTTCGCAAAGGAGCAAAACGATTTTCAGCATTTGAGCTTGGTCATTGTGGTTTTGCGTAGATTGTTGCATTTTACTGCTCTGATAGGGGGATTGGCATCAATCTTATTTGCTCGACAATTAAGTTTATTTGCATTTGGGAATACTGATTATAAATGGCATTTTATATTCCTTTCGGTTATGGTTTACTTTACAACCTTGACAAACGGAGAACTAGCTATTATGCAAGGAAGTAGAATGTTGAGACAGTTGGCATATTCTTCTGTAATAGGTTCTTCTCTAGGTCTATTAATCGGTACCCCACTGTACTATTGTTATGGATATGCTGGTATTGTGCCTGCTATGATAATATTATCCCTTACTACTTATAGCTTGAATCGTTTTTTTGCAAATAAATTGAAATGTCAGTATTTGAAAGTTACATGGCATCAAACCAGAATGTTGGGAAAAGTTATGGCTATATTGGGAGTAGTAATGATGATCTCGACTTTATTGGGCAATTTGTGCAGTTATTCTTTAAATGCTGTTATTAGTCATTGGGGATCTTTGAATGATGTTGGCTTATATCAAGCAGCAAATTCTATAACCAATCAATATGTAGGTGTCGTTTTTGCTGCTATGGGAGCAGATTTTTTTCCTCGTTTAGCTGGAGTTGCTAATGATAATGTAAAAATTCGTTCTATGGTTAATCAACAATCAGAAATTGTTATGCTGATTGTGGCTCCATTGGCTATTTTGCTAATTGTTACAGCTCCATTGTTGATTCGGTTGTTGCTTTCTGAAGAATTCTTATCTATAATCCCAGTTGTTCGTTGGATGGGACTAGGTATATTTTTTAAAGCTTTAATTTTCCCTATGGGGTATATTGCTTTTTCAAAGGGTGATAAAAAATTTTTTCTGTGGTTTGAAGGTGTTTATGGCAATACTTTAATTTTTGTTTTGAATGTTATTTTTTATTGTAAATTGGGAATTAGCGGTATTGGCATTTCATTTGTTGTTTCATTTATTTTACTTATGATAACGTATATTGTGTTAACGAAAAAACGATATGAGTTTTATTATTCGCAATCTTTCTTGCGCACATTTATTCCTTTATTTATTGTATTATGCGTAGCGTTTATGACTTCTTTCATCTCCAACGTACAAATATCATATTCATGTATGATAATTTCCTTAATATTATGCTTAGTTTTAAGCTTTTATGGGCTTAATACAAGACTTAATTTTATAAAATTGAAATTATGGTAATTGTTTCTATCGTAGTTCCGGTTTATAATGCTCAAAGAACTCTGAAAAGATGTTTGGATAATCTCCTTAATCAGACATTTACAGATTTTGAAATTATATTGATTAACGATGGAAGTGTTGATGATAGTTTGATGATTTGTGAGTCATATTCAAAATTAGATGATCGTATAAAGTTATTTTCTCAAGAAAATGGTGGAGTAAGTACTGCGAGAAATCTGGGGATTAAAGTGGCATGTGGGCAGTATGTTTGTTTTGTTGATTCGGATGATAGCGTTGAGGTTGATTTTCTTGAAAAGCTACTTCATAATGCTCCTGAAAAAGATTGTCTTGTAATACAAGGATTTAAGAAGGTTGATATTAATGGAATGTATATTAGTACTACTACATTTTTGAGTGGTCGAATAACTAAAGATGATTTTATTCTCTTATTTGGTAAGTATAATATTTGTTTTTATGGATTTGTCTGTTCTAAATTATTTTGTAGAGAGGTACTGATTAATCATAAAATCTTATTTGATAAGAATATTTGTTTTTCTGAAGATTTATTGTTTTTGTTAGATTATTTATGTTGTATTAATGTTGTAGTATTTTCTGATTGTAGCAATTATTTATATTATAATAACGAGTATAGTCTTTCTCATAATTTATCTTCTTATGAAAAAGAATTTTTAGGTTTAGTTCTTTATTTGGAAAAAATGAAGAAAGTATCAACTTGTTTAGGTATTCCAGGTAGGGAGATATTACATTACTCCGATAATTCGTTAACTATATTCTTGAATAGAATTGCTCAATCTATCTACTTGACATTTGCAAATCAGAGAGAGGAGCGGATAGTTCGTTTGAGAGAAGTTTCTGCATCATTTTGTAATTTATTCTTGTATGTTCGTACGTCTACTTCCCTTTTTTATTATTTGTTTTGGAAAATGATGGTTTACAAGTGTTTTCGAATTTCTGACTTTATTCTGACTTTATACTTTTTATTGAGAAAGATAAATAATTTTATAATGAAAAAAAAATATGGACGATAATTCGGTAGTTTCTGTTTGTGTTATTACGTACAATTCATCCAAGTATGTTTTAGAAACACTAGAAAGTATTAGGATGCAGTCTTATCAAAATATCGAATTGATTATTTGTGACGATTGCTCAAAAGATGATACGGTGGAAATATGTAAAAGATGGATACAGTCTTATTCTGCTCGCTTTATAAATGTACTATTGATCGAAGCAGAAAAAAATACAGGTATAGCTTCCAATGCAAATAGAGGATATAACTGTGCGCAAGGAGAATGGATTAAAGGTATAGCTGGTGATGATGTATTATTGCCAACTTGCATAGAGAAGAATGTAGCTTTTGTTCAGATTCATCAAGGTGTGGAAGTTTTGCAATCTTATAATCAGTATATTGACTCTAATTCAAAATTAATAGATAATAAATTGTATCAAAAAGATGAATATTTTTTTAAAGAAACTACTACCGCTTACTTTCAGCATGAAATATTATTGAGAAAATATGTTTCTAATACTGTGTCTGCATTTATGAAGCGTGACACATTTGAGAGGGTTGGGGGATTTGATGAATCTATTGAAATGTTGGAAGATTATCCAATGTGGCTAAAGCTTACTTTGAGTGGAGTAAAAATTTATTTTATGGAAGAGATTACAACTTATTATAGAATACATGATCAATCTGTGTCTGCTGGAGGCGTTGCAAATATGACGAAAATAATACCTCCTATTTATTATTATAATTTATTAGTTCAACAACGGTATATAATGCCGTATGTTTCTATGTTAGAGAAAATAACTATTGGCTATATGATATTAATAACCAAACTTTTTATGAATTCATCTTTGAATCGTAAGACGAGAATTAATAATTTGTTTTGGAAAGTTTTGATATTTCCTCAGAAATCAACTGCTAAAATGATATTATGTAATATATATAAAAAAATATCCAAGTAATGAAAAAAATAATGCTTGTTTTTGGAACTCGTCCAGAAGCTATAAAAATGGCTCCATTAGTAATGGAATTTCGTAAAAAAAAAGATGCTTTTCAAACGGTAGTTTGTGTTACGGGGCAACATCGTGAAATGCTTCATCAAGTACTTAATATTTTTGGAATTATTCCAGATTATGATTTAGATATAATGCAGGCAGAGCAGGATTTATATGACATTACTACTCGTGTCCTTATGGGAATGCGTGAAGTACTTAGAAAAGAAAAACCGGATTCTGTGTTAGTACATGGAGATACAGCTACTTCTACAGCTGCTGCTTTAGCGGCATTTTATTTACAAATACCCGTGGGGCACGTAGAGGCAGGGCTTAGAACTTATAATATTTATAGTCCGTGGCCAGAAGAAATGAATCGCCAGTTAACAAGTAGACTTGCAACTTATCATTTTGCTCCAACATTGGTGAGTAAACAGAATTTGCTAAATGAAGGAGTAAAACAAGAGCAAATTTTTGTTACAGGAAACACTGTTATTGATGCTCTTTATATAGCCGTAAAGAAAATAAAGCAAAATAAGTGTTTAGAAATGGAACTTAGAATGACTTTAAATAAAGCGGGTTATGATATTGGTCGGCTTATAACAGGGCGAAGATTAATTTTAATAACAGGGCATAGACGTGAGAACTTTGGCTCGGGATTTTTGTCTATTTGTAGAGCTATAAAAAGTTTGTCTAAGAAATATCCGAATGTTGATTTTGTATATCCAATGCATTTAAATCCAAATGTGAGGCAGCCTATAAATCAGGTTTTTGGAGAGGTTAATTTGTCTAATGTGTTTTTCATTGAACCATTAGAGTACCTTTTATTTGTTTTTTTGATGGAACAGTCGGCAATAGTGCTTACTGATAGTGGCGGAATTCAAGAAGAAGCGCCAGGACTCGGCAAGCCTGTGCTTGTAATGCGTGATACGACTGAGCGTCCAGAGGCTGTAGAAGCTGGTACTGTGAAATTAGTTGGAACAAAGTTTGAGAATATTGTCTCAGAAGTTTCTTTGTTATTGGATAATCCAGATTGTTATGCTGCAATGAGTAAAGCATTGAATCCTTATGGAGATGGACAAGCTAGCTCGAAAATTATTCAGGTTTATTGATTGTTATGCTTCTCTATTTATTTCCAATTTTCTTTTTACTTTTTTTGGAGAAAATAAATGCAAATAGGAAGATTGTATGCTTATTTCTACTTTACCTGATGTTTTTTATTTGCTTTGGTTATATGTGTGGATCAGATTGGAGATCTTATGAGATGATTTATTCTGATATAGAAATAGAAAAGATCTCCTACTTTCTTTTATTTTATGAACCTGGATTTTTATTATATACACTTTTTTTTAAATTTATAGGATTTGATTTCTGGGAATTTCATGTATTAACTAAAGTTTTTGTTTTTTGGATATTTGTTTATCATTTATATTATTTTCTAATAGATAAAAAAGATGTGTTTTTATCTTTGACTCTATTTCTTTCTTCAGCAGGTTATTTCTTCTTTATAGATTGTCCTTTTAGAAATCTTATAGCATGGGGAATTGTACTATTTTCATTTAAATATTTATTTCGGAGGAAATTTTGGCATTTTTTGCTAATTGTTGTGCTTTCTTCGTCTTTTCATACTTCTATGCTGTTTCTTGTACCTATTTATTGGATTTCAAATTTGAAACTAAGTACACGACAATATGTTTTTATATATATTCTATTTTTTGTTTCATTCTCAAGTCGAGAAGTGATTATGACACTTTTATATCCAATGACCTTAATTCATCCTATTTTATTATCTCGATTTGATTCTTATTCTGAAGTATCAGATGTTTCTGCCGCTAGTGGCTATTCTTTGGGGTTATTAGTGCAGTTACTTTATTTCTTTTTGTTTGTTAGGCAACATGATCGTTTTGTGGCTTTTTCTAAATATGGAAATTGCTTTTTTAATTTAACTTTTCTGTATTTTGTTTTTTATAGAATTGCTTTAGTTATTCCTGTACTTTCCAGATTTCAGTTTGATTTAAATATTTTTTATATTGTTTCTCTTCCATTTATTATAGAGAATTTTACTAATTTTAGTAAGTTGATATTTAAATATATAGTTTACATTTTATCTGCTCTATTCATTATTGTATCAGTAACATCTACAACGAAATATTTGCCATATACTAATTATATATATTATAAAATTATGAATATAGATTTATCTTTTGATGAGAGATCTGATTATAATTATAAAAATAGTCCATATCGAGAATGAAAGAAAAGTATTGTTTAGCAATTGTTTATGAACAATTGGATAAGGATGGTAGAGCTTTGAGGCAAATTTCTACTCTTATAAAAGGAAACTATAGAGTTGTAGTGATATGTGCTAATACATCTTCTAAATTTGATAATGCTAGATACAAAGTAATAAACTTTGATACAGGTAGGAAATTAAAAGGGTGGTTGAAATTTAATTTATTGACCTTAAAGTATATTTGGAGGCATAGAAAGGAGATCTATTTTCTGTATATGTTAAATAGTTATATGTTGCTACTCGGATTTATTAGTAAAAAGTATTTGAATATTAATTGGGTATATGATTCTTATGAAAATTTGATTATTAGTAAAAGGTTTCCCTTTACTAAAATGGAAAAATATATTTTTCTATTAGAGAAATTTTGTATTAAAAATTCTTCTTTAGTAGTTGCGGCAAATAATGAAAGGGCTAGGCTTATGAAGCGTCTATACAGATTGAGTAATGTAACATATGTTATGAACATTATTCATAAAAATCAAGTGGTTGATACTGCTTCTAAGCCACTCCCCAATGCTGGGGAGGATTTTTGGATATTGTATCAAGGTGTTATAACTAAAGAGAGAAATTTATCTTTAATTATTTCCTCATTACAATATCTGCCACTAAATTATAAACTTAGAATTATAGGTTCTGGTGATGAGGAGAATTTGAAAATACTAATAGAAAAAATGGGATTATGCGATAGGGTTGTTTTTGAAGGACGGCTTCCATATAATGAAATGTTGAAAAAAAGTTTAAATTCTCATTTGGGTATAGTTTATTATATATCTTGGAATTTGAATACTTATTATTGTTCCCCGAATAAAATTTTTGAATATGCTAATATGCATATTCCTATAATATCTTCTTCACAGCGACTTTTTCGAAAAATATTTTCAAAGTATAAAATCGGTGCATTCTTAGAAGAAAATGCTACTCCTGAGAAGGTTGCTAAAATAATAGAAGAGATATCGTTGAATTATGATACATATACAAAAGATTTTTGTGCATTTAATGAGGAGTATAACTCTGATAATGAAAGTAATAGGATTATTGAAAAGCTGAAGGAAATATTATAAAAACTTGTTTACAATGAGAATTCTTCATATTATAACCTCTTTAAATACTGGTGGAGCTGAAAAATTGCTTGTAGATATGATCCCGCAATTGAGGGATAAAGGTAACTTGGTTGATATTTTATTATTTGATGGAACTGTAACTCCATTTAAACAACAATTAGAGGAGCAAGGAGTGAAAGTATATGGTTTTATACATGGAGGCTTTGTATATAATCCTTGTTATATTTTTCGTTTAATGCCTTTTTTAAGTAAATATGATATAATTCATACCCATAATACAGCATGTCAATATTTTGTTTCTATTGCCAAATTTCTAAAAAGATGTAGGACAGCTAAGTTTATAACAACTGAACATAATACTACAAATAAAAGAAGGAGAATAAAGGGTTTTCGTTTGATAGATAAGTGGATGTACAGACAATATGATGCCATTATATCTATATCAGAAAAGGTAACTCAAAATTTAGAGGAATTTATAGGGAAAGGTTACCCTATTTATACCATATTCAATGGGATTTGTTTGAGTAAATTTGCTGAAGCGATTCCATTAAATCGTGGATTACTTTCTCATACTGATGAAAAAGATATTATTTTATGTATGGTAGCGGGGTTTAGGCCTCAGAAAGATCAAGATACATTAATACGAACAATGAAATTATTGCCTGCAAATTATAAATTATGGTTAGTTGGAGATGGGGTTCGTAGATCAAAGTGTGAAGAAATCGCAAAAGTTGAACAGGTGGAAAAGAGAGTTGTATTTTGGGGGATACGTTCGGATATTCCAAATATATTAAAAACTGCAGATGTGATTATTATGTCTTCTCATTGGGAGGGGTTTGGGCTTGCGGCTGTTGAAGGGATGGCAGCAGGTAAACCTGTTATCGCATCTAATGTCCCAGGGCTAGCTGAAGTGGTGAATGGATATGGCTTACTTTTTAATAAAGAAGAGGCACATGAATTAGCGCAATTAATAGAACGGTTATTTCATGATGAAAATTTTTATATAGATATAGCTTCTCGATGTAAGAATAGAGCGTTAGATTTTGATATGACGATTATGGTGGAGAACTATTTAGAAATATATAAAAACATATGTCGATTAAACTGATTCGTATAACCACAATTTCTCAGAGCTTAAATATCTTATTGAAAGGTCAACTAGCTTTTTTGAATAACTATTATGAAATTATTGGTATTGCTTTTGGAGAAGAGAGTTTGCAAGAAATCTCACAGCGAGAAGGTATTCGAACTATTAATATTCCCATATCCCGTAAAATTAGCTTGTGGGAAGACTTTCAATCTCTTGCTTTATTGATAAGTTTATTTATCAAAGAAAAGCCCTATATTGTTCATGCCAATACTCCTAAAGCCAGTTTGTTATCTATGATTGCCGCATGGATAACGGGAGTCCCTCATCGAGTTTACACTGTTACCGGACTACGTTTTGAAACGACAACAGGAAATTTACGTCGTTTATTAGTTATTATGGAAAAAATAACCTGTTGGTGTGCAACTAAAGTGATTCCGGAAGGTGAAGGGGTGAAAATGAGATTGATTCGGGAAAAAATAACAAATAAACCATTGAAGGTTATATTGCACGGAAATATTAATGGCATAGATCTTCAGCACTTTAATCGAACTCAACATGTAGAATTACTTGCTTCCGAGATAAGGGAAAAAGGCAAATTTACATTCTGTTTTGTGGGACGTATTGTTAAGGATAAGGGAATTAATGAACTTGTTTTAGCCTTTGTCCGATTGACAAAAGTATATCCTGAAATCCGATTGTTGTTAGTTGGCCCTTTTGAAACGGACTTAGATCCTGTTTCTTCTGAAATAGAACATACTATTTTGAATCACTCTTCAATTTCTTTTGTTGGTTTCCAGCAAGATATACGTCCTTATTTGTCGGCTTCCGATGCATTGGTTTTTCCTAGTTATCGTGAAGGTTTCCCAAATGTTGTTTTACAAGCCGGAGCCATGGGACTTCCTTCTATCGTTACGGATATTAATGGGTGTAACGAAATAATAGAAGACGGTGTTAATGGAGTTATTATCCCTCCACGGGATGAGGAAACGCTTTATGACGCTATGAAGTTTTTTGTGGAACATCGTGATACGGATGTACGAGCTATGGCAGAGAAGGCACGTCCAATAATTGTAGACCGTTTTGAACAACACAAAGTTTGGGAAGCCTTGTTGGCAGAATATCAATCACTTGAAAAATGAATGGCATATATTGTTCGTTTCTGAAAAGATTCTTTGATTTATCAATATCGCTGGTTATTATATTCTTTATTTGTCCTATTTTAATTTTCATTTTTTTTTGGCTTCATTCTGCCAATAAAGGTGCCGGTGCTTTTTTTCTTCAGGAGAGACCCGGACGGCATGGTAAAATCTTTAAGGTCATCAAATTTAAAACCATGACAGATGAACGTGATGCAGAAGGAAACTTACTTCCGGATGATAAACGATTAACGAAGGTTGGTAAATTTGTTCGTTCTACTTCGATTGACGAGCTTCCACAGTTGATTAATGTTTTGAAGGGTGATATGTCCTTTATTGGTCCCCGTCCGTTGTTACCTCAATATCTTCCTTTATACAATAAAGAACAGGCTCGTCGACATGAAGTCCGTCCCGGGATAACCGGTTGGGCTCAGGTAAATGGGCGTAATGCTATTTCATGGACAAGGAAGTTTGAGTTGGATGTGTGGTACGTAGATCATTGTTCGTTTTTACTTGATTTGAAAATTATTGTTCTGACCATTAAAAAGGTTTTTGTACGTGAGGGTATCAGTTCTGATACTTCTGTTACGATGGAGCCTTTTACTGGTAATAATTAGTATTTATGAAAAAGATAGCGGTTTATGGTGCCGGTGGGTTTGGTCGTGAAGTGGCTTGCATGTTGAGACACATAAACAATATAACCCCTACTTGGGATTTGGTCGGCTTTTTTGACGATGGAAAAATCACCGGTTATGAAACAGGATATGGAAAAATTCTGGGAGGATTACAAGAGTTAAATCAATATTCCGAAATGCTTTCTGTAGTGATTGCTATTGGTAATCCCCAAGTGGTATCTGTCTTGGTATCCTCAATCACCAATCCTTTAATCGATTTTCCCAATATCATAGCTCCGGATGTTCTATTGCTGGATAAAGAAAATATTACTTTGGGTAAAGGAAATTTGATCTGTTCGAACTGTTGGCTAAGTTGTAATGTACACTTCGGTAATTTTAATGTATTGAATGTGGGAGTTACTGTTGGGCATGATTCAGTATTGGGAGACTTCAATTCACTGATGCCCGCTACCAAGATATCGGGTGAGGTAAAAATAGGTAATTGTAATTTCTTTGGTGTTTCATCTGTTGTCCTTCAGCAGATTGTTATTGGCAATAATACAGTCGTTGGAGCAAACAGCTTGATTATAAAGAAGACAAAGGACGGGTTTACCTATGTTGGAAGCCCGGCTTTGAAAGTAGAGTATTAACATAAAGGATTAAAAGTATAATATATTAAATGTAATATGGATTTAAATGATTTTATTTTGAAATTCTCGGAGCAGTTTGATGAAACTGACGTGAATGATTTTACGGGCGATACTTGTTTCAAATCATTGGATGAGTGGTCCTCTTTGATGTCATTATCTATTATAGCGATGGTAGACGAAGAATATGGTATTCGTATCAAAGGTGATGACATTAAGTTGTCTGAAACAATTCAGGATTTATATAACATTGTACGTAGCCGCCAGTAAGTATGTATTCTCCTTTTTCATTGGAAAATAAGAGCATTCTTATAACAGGAGCTTCTTCTGGGATTGGACGTGCCATAGCAATAGAATGTTCCCGTATGGGCGCACACCTGCATCTTACAGGACGTAACGAAAAGCGCCTGTTGGAAACATTATCATTTTTGGATCAGTGTAATCATCATACCGCTTTAACTGCAGATTTGTCTTCTGCCGACCAAATCGACAACTTGGTTGACTCTCTTGAAGGAAAGCTTGATGGTGTTGTCCAATGTGCAGGTTTTACTATTCCAAAGCCTTTTCAATTTATTTCTTCGGAAGATATAAGCGCTATCATGGATGTGAATTATAAGGCTCCTGTTCTTCTGTCTCAAAAGTTAGTCAGACGAAAAAAAATCAATAAGAATGCCTCTATTGTTTTCATTTCTTCTATATCCGGAGTTTATGTTTCCTCGGTTGGCGGTTGTCTGTATTCCGGATCTAAAGGAGCAATTAATGGCTTCTTAAAAGGTATGGCTCTTGAGTTATCTTCTAAACGTATACGTGTAAACAGTGTCAATCCCGGGATGATCGATACGAATATTTATGAGGATGGTGTGATCACAGACGATCAATTGTCCGAGGATGCCAAACGTTATCCTCTGGGTAGATATGGTAAACCGGAAGAAGTGGCCTATGCTGTGGTTTATTTACTTTCTGATGCCAGCTCTTGGGTGACGGGTACTAACCTTCTGATAGACGGCGGATATACATTATTGTAGAAATTGTAATGGTAAGAAAAGCATATATAAAACAAATAGATTATTATCTTCCTGCCGATGTTGTGAGCAATGAAGATATCGTTACAGATTTTCCTGAGTGGAGTGTTGAAAAGATTGCCCGGAAGGTGGGCGTAAATAAGAGACATGTCGCTTCAAAAAATGAAACGGCCTCCGATTTGGCAATAAAGGCAGCAGAATGGCTTTTTGCCAAAGGTGAAGTTTCTCGGGATGAAATAGATTATGTTCTATTTTGTACTCAGAGTCCAGATTATTTTTTACCTACATCTGCCTGTATTATTCAAGATAAATTAGGTTTGCGTCGTAATATCGGTGCACTTGATTTCAATTTGGGTTGTTCTGGATATGTCTATGGTCTGTCTTTGGCGAAAGGTTTGATATCATGTGGTGTTGCAAACTCAGTCCTTTTGTTGACAGGCGAAACATATAATAAACATCTTCATCCTAAAGATAAAGGTAATAGAACTATTTTTGGCGATGCTGCATCGGCTACTGTGATCAGTACAAACGGGATTTCGGAAATCGGTGATTTTAGTTTGGGGACGGATGGTAGCGGAGCCGATAATTTGATAGTGCGGTCTGGTGGAATGCGTATTCCTGAAAAGCGGTGCGATTTGTCGTTCGATGAGAATAATAATCCTGTTTCATCTGATTATTTATACATGAATGGGGCTGAGATATTTACCTTCACATTGGATAATGTTCCTCCTCTTATTGATGATGTATTGTCTAAGAACGGTTTGGCTAAAGATGATATAGATCTGTACGTTTTTCATCAGGCTAATAAATATATGTTGAACTTTCTAAGAAAGAAGATACATATTGAGGAAGAACGTTTTTATTATTGCTTGTCTGAGGTTGGTAACACTGTTTCTAATAGCATTCCCATTGCTTTGAAAACCGCTTTAGATGACGGAGCTATTAATGGTAAGATGAAGGTGGCTATTGCTGGTTTTGGTGTTGGTTATTCTTGGGGAAGTACGATTCTCTATTTTAATTCATGAGATTGTTTCTTTTTTGGTTGTTTGTTCCTTATTACGTATGGCGTAATCGAGGTAAAAAGCAATGAATTAAATATTATATTATTTATGAACAAACGAATCTGGCTTTCGCTTGCTCACATGGGTGGCCGTGAGCAAGACTTTATAAAAGAGGCCTTTGATACGAACTGGGTTGTCCCTTTGGGACCTAACGTGGATGCTTTTGAGCAATCTTTGGTTGAATATTTGCATGAAGATCGTCGTGTAGTGGCTTTGAGTGCTGGAACGGCTGCACTTCACTTGGGCTTGATTCTTCTGGATGTGAAGTCCGGTGATGAAGTGATCTGCCAAAGCTTTACTTTTGCCGCCTCTGCCAATCCGATTTCTTATCTGGAGGCCAAACCTGTTTTTGTGGACAGTGAGAAGGATACCTGGAATATGGATCCGGTATTGCTTGAGGAGGCTATAAAGGACCGTTTGCGCAAGACGGGTAAGCTCCCGAAGGCTATTATCCCTGTCCACCTTTACGGTATGCCTGCCAAGATGGACGAGATCATGGATATTGCGGGTCGTTATGGTATCCCCGTATTGGAGGATGCCGCGGAGGCTTTGGGTTCGGAACTGAACGGACGGAAGTGTGGCACATTCGGTGAACTGGCCGCTCTCTCTTTCAATGGCAACAAGATGATCACGACTTCCGGGGGAGGTGCTCTGATCTGTCGTACGGAGGAAGAGGCGAAGCAAACAAAGTTCTACGCTACGCAGGCTCGTGATGCCGCTCCGCATTACCAGCATACCCATATCGGTTACAATTACCGGATGAGCAACATCTGTGCGGGTATCGGCCGTGGACAGATGTACGTTCTGGAAGATCATGTTGCCCGTCGCCGTGCCATTCACTCTTTGTATGTTGATTTGCTGAAAGATGTGGCGGGTATTACGGTCATGGAGAACCCTGATTCGCGGTTTGCTTCCAACTTTTGGCTTACTTGTATTCTGGTTGATCCGAAGCTTGCGGGTAAGAGTCGTGAGGATATCCGTTTGAAACTGGACTCCGAGAACATAGAGACGCGTCCTCTGTGGAAGCCGATGCATCTTCAGCCAGTGTTCACGGATGCTCCGTTCTATGGGAATGGTACGAGTGAGAGGTTGTTCGATATCGGCCTGTGTCTGCCTTCGGGACCTACACTGACAGATGAGGATATCAGGAGAGTGGTGGATATGATCCGATAAAATGAGTAAAATATGCCCTAATGAGTATAGATTTTTGTTTCGTCCCCGGTTTTATGCCATGTCAGGTATAAAACCGGGGACATTTCGTTAAACGGGTATAATATGAATAATCGGACAATAGCAGAGTATGTGAAGTAGATGTATAAGAAAAAAATAAGTAATAGCACTGATAATGTGATGATTATAACTTATTCTGTATAACTTGATCCGGATGCCTTGTTTTCTTTTGTCATCTTCCTGCAAATGTTCACCTTTGCAATGTTGATCAACGCAATGTGAATAAAATCAGTAGTAATAACATTAAAAAAAGGAGATGCAGGAATATGGCATTATTTTATAAAGCAGTAAAATCGACTATGGCAACTAAGTCCGGTGATAAGAAATGGCACTTGAACTTGGTGAAGGTAGGCAAGGTGGTATCTACTCAGCAATTGGCTGAGATGATTGCGGAAAAATCGTCATTGACTCCGGGTGATGTGCATAATGTGGTTCGTAACTTGATGACAGCGATGCGTAGTGCATTGCTGGACAGTAAGACGGTACGTCTGGACGGATTGGGTACTTTTACGATGAAAGCGCGTACACGGGGAAGGGGAGTGGACAAAGAGGAAGAGGTGAACCCGAATCAGGTGGCAGCCCTTCTTTGTCATTTTACTCCTGAATATACTCGTCCTGCGGCTATCGGTACTACCCGGGCTTTGTTTCAGGGTGTTGAGTTCCAGAAAGCGAGTGGGATCGGTGCTTCGGGCAATAATGGTTCCGGAGGTGGTGATGGAGACATAGTAGATGATCCGACTGCGTAGTTAGCGGTTCTATAGGATTAGAATATGAGGAAAAATAATTGGAATATCTTTTTGAAAGTAATCATTGCTGTGGCAAGTGCTATTGCTGGGGTAATAGGAGGTCAGGGATTACTTTGACGGTCAGCCGATCATTTCGGTTGAAATAATAAATGCCGTTGTCTGTTTGAAAGAATGGATAGCGGCATTTTATTATATGGTTTACGGAATCGGTAATTAGGAATAATCTTGTATATTTGTGAGTGAAGCCATTAATAGGAATACGCTATGGCTAAACTTTACCCGATTGGGATACAGAACTTTGAAAGTTTTCGAGATGATAATTACTTTTATATAGATTCTCATTTGAAAACCTCTAAATCTTCAGTTTAGAGGATGAAAAATGCGGGGTAGCATGTGATGGAGTTCAAATTTGACGGGAGTGCGGAAGAGGCTTTGAAACAGATAGAAGAAAAGGGATATGCCGTTCCGTTTGCCAATGATTCCCGCCAACTGATAAAGGCAGGAGTGATCTTTAGCTCGAAAACAAGGAATATTGATAGTTGGATCGTGGACTGACTGTAAGCTTCACATGGCTACATAAATTGATATAAAAAGAATAAAATCTACATTAAGATGATTAGATTTTGTAAGTTTCTGTTTTTTTGTTATTTTTGTATTCAAGTTAGGTTGTTAATTTACTGAATATAGTAACCTTACACAAACAGACAAACATCGTCTTATGAAGAGAAATGTATCATTGCTGAAGTATGCACTGCTGATAGCACTTTGCTGTGTAGCATGTGTAAATGAGAAAGATTTGTATGAACCGTCGGGGGAGGATCCTGGAGAAACGGAAGAGTTGGACCTATCGTTCAAATTCGCTTTGAGATCCGATAAACAGATTCATATATCTGTTACCCGGGCAGATGGAAAAGCTGCTGAGGGGATAGGGGTTGGAGTGTATCTTCAACAGCCTTATGAAGAAGACGGGATTATTTCCGGTAAGCCTCTCTATATGGGCTATACAGATGGGAATGGGCAGATTGATGCTACTATTTCTGTTCCGGCAAACAGTGATAAGTTGTATGTCGCTTCGTTGACAGCCGGTTATCCCGGAGTGCAGGAGATGGATGTGCAACCTTCGATGACGTGCAACTTGACTGCAACAGCCTTTCAAATCAAGACTGCTACTACCCGTATGGTTGCTACCCGGAGTGAAACAGGATTGGATGTTCCCGTCGACCAGAAACTGAGCAATCTTTATGAATTGTATAGCCCTTATACTGATTCGGAGATTGGAAAAGACGGTATACCACTTTTGAATGCTTCTCCGCTTGTTACGAAAGAGGAATTATCTGCTAAGTTTCTAAATTTAATGAATAGTTGGTATCCGGAACAGAAGAATGTGCAGGATGTGGATTTGAAAAAGAGCTCTGACCTGGTGGTGACTGACGAATTGGGAGCGGAAGTGTGGGCTACGTATGTCGGTGATGGTGGATTTTATGTAAATAATGCGACCGTCTACAATGTGTTGGCTTATTATAGCTACCAGGAAGGGGAGCTTGGCAGACGTGAAGATATACAGGGACATCGTATGACTTTGTTACTTCCGAATACTCATCAGCAAAAGTGTCCTTCGGGTTTAAAAGTACAATTGTTGTATTGGGACGGAAAACAATATAGTAAGGTATTCCCGAAAGGTGCACGTATCGGTTTTGCTGTGGCACGTGACGGATTGAATATAGCTAATGTAAATGCTGCCAATGGAGGAGTGAATTCAAAAAGTTCCTATAAGTTCAAGAATCAGACCTTCCCGAATGGAGATGTTAATGGCTTCTATACTCTACCCCATCTTTGAATGCAACGAAAAGGACGAATGCGGTGATTCGAAATGTGCCCGATTATAACTGTTGCATTATGGGCTTCGATATTCGCCCTTATGATGATCCGAAAGCAGATTATGATTTTAATGATGTGATGATAAAGCTTACCGCATCACCGGTATCTGCCATAAAACCGGAAGAAGACATTCCGGTGATCGATGAATTTACTCCATCGGAGGCTGTTTATGGTACATTGGCCTTTGAAGACCAGTGGCCTAAGATGGGGGACTATGACTTCAACGATTTTGTGATGAATTACAGTTATGAGTTGGAGAAAGGGGATAATAATATGATTACTGCTCTAAAGTTGACTTTCACGCCGATTGCAAAGGGAGCAGCTTCATGGACGCATATCGGTGTAGGCATCGAACTGCCGCTTTCGGCTGACAATATCGACAAAGCAAAGTCGGAAGGTGCTACGCTTGAAGAGGGTAATGACCGGGCCACTTTTATTGTCTGGAATGATGTTAATACTGCTTTCGGTACGACTGAAGGATATGTGAATACGGAGGGTGCGGCGGTCGGAGTTTCCGCTATACCGGTTGAAGTAACCGTACGACTGAAGACTCCTGTCAGCAGCTTGTTAACTCAGAAGTTTAATCCGTTTATTTTTGTCAACAGCCGTCAAAGAGAAATACATCTGGTAGATTATAAGCCGACAAAACATGCCGACACTTCACTCTTCGGGACAGAAAATGACAGATCGGATCCTGGGGCTGAAGTTTATTATCGTATGGATAACCGATATCCATGGGCTCTTGATTTCCCACGGAAGGAAGACTCTTCACCGGCCTGGAATTATCCCAAGGAAAGAGTTATCATTACGAAAGCATATCCTAATTATGAGAAATGGGTGCTTGATCAATCCAATCTTTCCTGGTTTGACGCGAGTGTGTCGGGGAACGTGAATAAGGAATTCTTATATTAAGGAGAAAAACAAAATCCTCCGTAGAAAAAAGGTATCTACGGAGGATTATTTATTTTTTCTTTCTTAAGTCTCTCCCTTCGAACCGGCAGATTGCCTCTATCCATTCTTCGGTCAGTGGCTTGGATTCGTGTCTTTCCAGATCGAATGTCACCATGACCGAACGACAGATGCATTTCACTTCCATTGTTTCGGTGTCGATGACCCGTTGCAGCAGATGAAAGCTTTTGGTTCCGATTTCGCAAACTGCGGTTTGTACGGCGATGTGGTCCGATGAAAAAATCTGTGCCAGAAAGTCGGCTTCAATGTGTACGACTACAATGCCGTCTTTTTCCCAGTCGACTCCCGGGCATACAGAAGCGAAATATTCTGTTTTGCCGAGATCGTAAAATGAAAAATAGACGGTGTTGTTGACGTGTCCGAATTTGTCTACGTCGTTGAATCGTAGTTGTATAGGTAAACTGTGATGAAATTCGATTTCTTCCATTTGTTTTCTCTTAACCTTTGTTATTATTGGGCAAAATTAGTATTTTTGCACGTTATTCTCACAAGAAATAGATCAAGAAATGATAGAAGACATTAAAAAAGCTTGTCAAGTGATGAGCGAAGGCGGGGTGATTCTCTATCCCACCGATACGGTTTGGGGAATTGGCTGTGATGCTACCAATGAAGACGCTGTGCGCCGGGTGTATGAGATAAAACGACGTGCTGACAGTAAGGCGATGCTGGTATTGGTAGACTCGCCGGTGAAAGTGGAATTCTATGTGCAGGATGTTCCTTCGGTAGCTTGGGATTTGATTGAGGTTGCCGATAAGCCATTAACTATCATTTATTCCGGTGCCCGCAACCTGGCTTCAAATCTGCTTGCAGAGGATGGAAGCGTAGGCATCCGGGTGACAAACGAGGCGTTTTCCCGTCGTTTGTGCCAGCAGTTTCGCAAAGCGATTGTCTCGACATCTGCCAATGTCAGCGGACAACCGGGAGCAGCCAATTTTAATGAAATCAGCGAAGAAATAAAATCGTCGGTGGATTACATTGTCAATTTTCGACAAGATGATATGAGTCGTCCTAAACCATCGAGTATCATTAAACTGGATAAAGGTGGAGTGATCAAGATTATTCGCGAATGATGGAAAAAGAAAAGATAAGTTTATTACAGCGCTTTATTATCTGGCGCGAGAATAAAATCAAAGAAAAGCAGTTTATTCTCATTTTAAGTTTTCTGGTCGGTATTTTTACTGCCATTGCTGCACTGCTCCTAAAATTCTTTATTCATACGATACAGAATTTCCTGACAGATAACTTTAATACGACGGAGGCCAACTACCTGTATCTGGTTTATCCGGTGGTCGGTATTTTTCTGGCAGGATGGTTTGTACGCAATATCGTAAAGGATGATATCAGCCATGGAGTTACGAAGATTCTTTATGCAATTTCGAGGAGGCAGGGGCGTATCAAAAGACATAATATCTGGTCGTCGACCATTGCCAGTGCCATTACCATCGGTTTCGGCGGATCGGTAGGAGCCGAGGCACCTATTGTGTTGACCGGATCGGCAATCGGGTCGAATTTGGGAAGTATGTTCAAGATGGAGCACCGTACACTGATGTTGCTGGTAGGCTGTGGAGCGGCGGGTGCCATCGGAGGTATTTTTAAAGCGCCTATTGCCGGACTGGTGTTTACGCTTGAAGTACTGATGATCGACCTTACCATGTCGTCTTTATTACCATTGCTGATTTCGGCTGTCACGGCTGCCACTGTTTCGTATATTACGACCGGACAGGAGGCTATGTTTAAATTCCATCTGGATCAGCCTTTTGAATTGGAGCGTATTCCTTATGTGATTCTTTTGGGAATCTTTTGCGGATTGGTATCGCTTTATTTCACTCGCGCTATGAACTCTGTGGAAGGAGTATTTGGCAAACTCTCCAATCCGTATAAGAAGTTGGCATTGGGAGGTGTGATGCTGAGTGTGCTCATCTTCCTCTTTCCACCCTTGTATGGTGAAGGTTACGATACGATCGAACTATTGTTGAACGGCGTGAGCAATGCCGACTGGGATACGGTACTGAATAACTCGTTGTTTTATGGATACGGTAATCTGTTGCTGGTCTATTTGGTGCTGATCATTCTGTTGAAAGTCTTTGCGTCGAGTGCGACCAACGGTGGAGGTGGATGTGGTGGTATTTTTGCACCTTCGCTGTATCTGGGATGTATTGCCGGTTTTGTGTTTTCGCACTTTAGCAATGATTTTGATTTTACCTCGACTTTGCCCGAAAAGAACTTTGCGTTGATGGGAATGGCAGGGGTTATGAGTGGAGTCATGCATGCACCTCTGACTGGAGTATTCCTGATTGCCGAGCTAACGGGCGGATATGACCTCTTCCTGCCTCTGATGATTGTTTCGGTCAGTTCGTATCTGACAATCATCGTGTTTGAACCGCATAGTATCTACTCTATGCGTTTGGCTAAAAAGGGACAGTTGCTGACCCATCACAAGGATAAAGCTGTATTGACACTGATGAAAGTCGAAAATGTGGTTGAAACTGACTTTGTCAGCGTGCGTCCGGAAATGGATCTGGGCGAATTGGTGAAGGCGATTTCAACTTCGCATCGTAATATGTTTCCTGTGACGGATAAAGACGGGGTCTTGCTGGGCGTCGTGCTACTGGACGATATCAGGAACATCATGTTCCGTCAGGAACTTTATCATCGTTTTACCGTTAGTAAACTGATGACCTCGGTCCCTGCCCGTCTGTATGATACAGATAGCATGGAACAGGTGATGCAGACTTTTGACGATACAAAAGCATGGAACTTACCTGTGGTCAATGAAGAGGGCAAATACCTGGGATTTGTATCCAAATCTAAGATATTTAATTCATATCGCCAGGTATTGGTACATTTCTCGGAAGATTGACGGAACGGCGATGGCCGTATGTAACGGATAGTGTGCTTTGCAGGCAATTCGTTACTTTCGTAATCTGCAGTGTGAAACTCATAACTTATAAATTATGAAGAAAGAAGATTTAAGAATTGTATATATGGGGACTCCGGACTTTGCCGTGGAAGCCCTGCAATGTCTGGTTGAAGGCGGTTATAATGTGGTTGGAGTGATTACGATGCCCGATAAACCTGCCGGTCGCGGACATAAAATTCAGTATTCTCCGGTAAAGCAATATGCACTGGATCATCAACTGCCTTTGCTGCAACCGGAAAAACTGAAAGATGAAGAATTCATTCAGGCGTTACGTGAGTGGAAAGCCGATCTACAGATTGTTGTAGCTTTTCGTATGTTGCCGGAAGTGGTATGGAATATGCCACGTCTGGGAACTTTTAATCTCCATGCTTCTCTGCTTCCGCAATACCGTGGAGCAGCGCCTATAAACTGGGCAGTGATCAACGGAGACACCGAAACAGGTATTACTACTTTTTTCCTGAAACATGAAATAGATACGGGGGAAGTAATCCAGCAAGTACGTATTCCCATTGCCGATACGGACAATGTAGAGATTGTGCATGACAAGTTGATGCATTTGGGCGGTCGGTTGGTTATAGAAACTGTAGACGCTATTCTGGAGGGAAAGGTGAAATCAATTCCTCAGGAAGAAATGGCAGTGGCAGGCGAACTTCGTCCGGCTCCGAAGATTTTTAAAGAGACCTGCCGAATTGACTGGAATCAGCCGGTGAAACGGGTTTATGATTTTATTCGTGGGCTTTCGCCTTATCCGGCTGCATGGAGTGAGTTGGTGAATCCGGAAGGGGAAGCGGTTGTCGTGAAAATTTTTGAGAGTGAGAAGTTGCCAAAGGTGCATACGTTGGCTCCCGGAAGCATTGTTACTGATGGAAAAAACTTTTTGAGAGTGGCTGTGCCGGATGGATTTGTAAATGTCCTTTCGTTGCAGTTGCCAGGTAAAAAGAGACTGAAGACAGATGAACTTTTACGTGGATTCTATCTGACTGAAGCATTTAAGATGAAGGCTGTGTAATAACAGATAGTGCATTATCCTTTTGGGATATGAGCCGATCCCGTTGATTATAATTATGAATTTGAAATAGCAGAAAAAGAATTTCTGCCAAATAAATTGTTATTGAGGGGGAGCCCTGATGTTTTTTTGTTAATTTTGTGCTATTATTTTAAGAATGATGAATATGAAACCAATTATATCCCCTTCTATCCTTTCTGCAGATTTCGCATATCTGGCAAAGGACATTGAGATGATCAACCGTAGTGAAGCAGACTGGGTACACATTGATATTATGGACGGAGTATTTGTGCCGAACATATCTTTCGGCTTTCCGGTACTGAAATATGTAGCTAAGTTAACTTCAAAGCCGTTGGATGTACATCTGATGATAGTCAATCCGGAAAAGTTTATTCCTGAAGTGAAGGCATTGGGTGCCCACATCATGAATGTGCATTACGAGGCATGTCCTCACTTACACCGGGTCGTGCAACAGATTCGTGAAGCTGGTATGCAACCAGCGGTCACTATCAATCCGGCCACTCCGATAACCCTGTTGCAGGATATTATCCGGGATGTATATATGGTGCTGGTTATGAGTGTGAACCCCGGATTTGGCGGACAAAAATTTATTGAACACTCGGTAGAGAAAGTGAAAGAGCTTCGTGAACTGATTGAGCGTACCGGATCTAAAGCACTGATCGAAGTTGATGGAGGGGTAAATCTGGAAACAGGCGCCCGTCTGATAGCTGCCGGGGCAGATGCATTGGTGGCAGGAAATGCTATCTTTGCTGCTGAGAATCCGGAAGGAATGATTCACGCCATGAAAGGGCTGTAGAGCCGTCTTGTGAACTTTCAGTATTTACACCGATATCCTTTTATACGCCTGCTATTCCCTCTGATAGCAGGCTTTCTTGTTGGCAATGGGTTGTTTTTTAGGGGAGTCTGTGTTTCGAAGGGCGTGCTGGCAGGAGGGCTGGCAGGATTATTTCTTCTGCTCCTAGTCGTTTATTTTTCTCACCGTTACTCTTTACGTTGGATGTTCGGCTGTATTTTGTACCTGTTCGTGTTTTTTGGCGGAGCAGGTGGAATAAATCAGGCTTTGCAACAGACGCTTTATTCTTTTTCGGAACAAAAATGTGTTTACCGGGCTGTAGTGTTGGAACAACCGGAGCCGAAGGAACATAGCTTCCTTTGTCGGGCATTTTTGGAGGAAAGGCAGGATTCAGTGTGCACCATGCCGGTAAATCGAAAAGTTTTGCTTTATATATCGAAGGATTCATTGTCCGAAGGGTTACGTAGTGGGGATGAGTTAATATTTTTTGCCCATGTATCTCCACCTTCAAATAATGGTAATCCCGATGAATTTGATTATGCGCGTTATCTGCGCTACAAAGGGATTAGCGGGATTGCTTTTGTTGCAAGTGGGAATTGGAAAATTACCGGATATCGGTTTTCCCGATCATGCAGGCAGATTGCATTGGAATACCGGGATCGGATTCTTGACCAATATCGTGCTTTGAAGTTTAATCCGGATGAATTTGCCGTACTTGCCGCACTTACGGTAGGTTATAAGGAGGAGTTGAGCGAAGATATTCGGGAAACTTACTCTGTATCGGGAGCCAGTCATGTACTGGCACTTTCCGGACTTCATATCGGGTTTCTGTATATGATGCTTCTGTTTTTTCTGAAGTGGCTGCCAGGGAATGCTTTTGGTGTGAGACTTTTTCGTGCGGTAGTGATAATTACCGCATTGTGGGGATTCGCTTTTTTTACCGGTCTCTCTCCTTCGGTCGTCCGTTCCGTTATCATGTTTTCACTGTTGGCTTTGTCGGTTTTATCCCGGCGTACAGGTATTTCACTCAATACACTTGCATTGACTGCATGTATCATGTTGGTGGTTCATCCTTTTTGGCTGTTCGATGTAGGATTTCAACTTTCATTTTCAGCAGTTGCAGCTATTCTGTTATTATATCCCTGGCTGTTCCGCCAATTGCCGGTCGGTAATAGCTTGTTAAAGAAGGTATGGGCATTAATGAGTGTTTCGCTTGCTGCACAAATAGGTACTGCTCCTTTGGTTTTATTGTATTTCTCTAGATTTCCTACTCATTTTTTGCTGACTAATCTGTTGGTAATTCCACTTGTTTCAGGCATCATGTATGCAACGGTCGCATTGCTGGTACTCACCCCTTTTCCTATGCTTTATACAGGATTTTCAGTGGTAGTGAGATCTCTTGTTGATTGGTTGAATACTATGGTCCGTTGGGTGGAACATTTACCGTTGGCATCTATAGATCGTGTCTGGATCTATCCGACAGAAGCTTTTGCTTTTTATCTGGTCTTGTTGATCGGTATACGTTATAAAGTAGTGCGCAGTTTGAAATGTTTATATGTTTTTGGTATTTGTATCTTGGCTATGGGAAGTTTTCATTGGGTGAGCAGAATGATGGACCGTCCGGTGCAAAGCATTGTTTTCTATAATGTCCGGGGATGTCCGGTGGTGCATTGTATCGAAGCTTGTGGTAAGTCGTGGCTGGCTTATGCGGACAGCATTCCGGATGAAAGACGGCTTTCGCGTGCAGTAGCCGGATATTGGAATAGACTGCATCTGGATGTTCCGGTTGCTATAACAGACAATTTTCATTCGTCCGGTTTTTGGATGCAGGATCATTTGCTTATGTTCGGTAATAAACGTATTTGTATGGTTAGTGACAATCGTTGGCGGAACAAAACCGTTGCTGAATCGTTAAACATAGATTATTTGTATGTATGCAAAGGCTATACAGGGAAGTTGGAGTCATTGGTAGGTTTGTTTCATTGCCGGGAAGTTATTTTGGATTCTTCTCTGTCTGCTTATTATAAAGAGGCTTATAGTGAAGAATGTCGCCGGTTGGGGTTGCATTTTATCTCCCTTTCCGACGAAGGTTCTGTGAGGTTTTTGCTCTAAGTACAAAGATTTATCGTATTTTTGCCAACTCAATATTTATACAAACAAGTTATGCTGACTAAAGTGATTGCTCAGGCTCATATTGATCATTTTACCAAATGGTTTGAACGGGCCGACAAAATAGTAATTGTATCTCATGTGTCACCTGATGGAGATGCCATTGGTTCATCATTGGGATTGTATCATTTTTTGGATTCTCAAGATAAAATTGTTAATGTGATTGTCCCCAATGCTTTTCCCGATTTTTTGAAATGGATGCCGGGTAGTAAGGATATTTTGCTGTATGACCGTTACCAGGAATTTGCCGACAAGCTGATTATGGAGGCGGATGTCATTTGTTGTCTTGACTTTAATGCGCTGAAGCGTATTGATGAAATGAGTGATATAGTGGCCGCTTCACCGGGGCGCAAAATAATGATAGACCACCATCTTTATCCTGAAGATTTTTGCAGAATCACCATTTCACATCCTGAGATTTCCTCTACTTCCGAACTGGTGTTTCGATTGATTTGCCGGATGGGATATTTTAGTGATATCTCCAAAGAAGGAGCCGAATGTATCTATACGGGCATGATGACAGATACCGGAGGGTTCACTTATAACTCTAATAATCGTGAAATCTATTTCATCATCAGTGAGTTACTCTCAAAAGGAATCGATAAAGATGATATTTACCGGAAAGTCTACAATACTTATTCCGAAAGCCGTTTGCGTCTGATGGGATATGTGTTATCGAATATGAAGGTGTATAAAGATTACAATTCCGCCCTTATTTCACTGACAAAGGAAGAACAGGGCAAATTTGATTATATCAAAGGGGATAGCGAGGGGTTTGTCAACATACCTCTGTCTATCAAGAATGTCTGTTTTTCTTGTTTTCTACGTGAGGACACTGAAAAGAAAATGATTAAGATTTCTCTCCGTTCAGTAGGTAAGTTTCCTTGTAATCGGTTAGCTGCGGAATTTTTCAATGGCGGCGGGCATCTCAATGCGTCCGGAGGGGAATTTTACGGTACTATGGAAGAGGCTGTAAAAGTGTTTGAACAAGCATTGGAGAAATATAAACCACTTTTGAAAGAATAAAGTGGTAAGTTGACGGTTGGCTCATCGCTCTTCCGTTAAAAGTTGAAAGTCAAAGGTTAAAAGACTTGAACTTTCTGCTTTTAAATCTAAAGATTCGACTAATTTAAAATACATTTGTACGGAATATACTTAAGATACAGAAATGAAAAAACTTCTATTGTTATTTTTTTCCTTGTTAGCCTTTGGATATATGTTCCAGGCTTGCGACAATTCGAAGACTTATGCTGAAATGCTGGATGAAGAGAAAGACGCAGTAAACGCCTTTATTAAAAAATACAATATCCAGACTATTTCCGAGAGTGACTTTGAAGCAAACGGATATAAAACGGATACGACCAAGAACGAATACGTGGCTTTCTCAAACGGAGTCTACATGCAAATTGTGGATAAGGGTATAGTTACCGATAAACCGGAAAATGACTCTATCAAGAATAACAATATTGTAGCCGTACGCTTTGTAGAGCACGACATCAAGGCGAACGATACCACTTGCTTCAATGTGGTGCTTCCCGGTTTCGAAAATTATCCGAATTACTATACTTATCCGGACGTTTTCCGTTATGTGGATAACGGTACTTCAGTAGCCGGTGTATTTACAGAGGGGTCGATGTATGCCAAATATGGTACGACGGATGTTCCTCCCGGATGGCTGCTTGCTTTAAAGTATGTTACCAATTATGCCCATGTGAGAATGATTGTACCTTCGAAGATGGGACATCAGAGTGCAAACCAATATGTAAACCCTTATTTCTACGATATTCGTAAATTTCAGAAAGCATTGAACTAAAACTACTAAATAACCAATTTTCTAAAACAACAACCTATGACTCTAATCAAATCTATCTCTGGTATCCGTGGAACCATTGGCGGAGGCGCAGGCGAAGGACTGAACCCGCTTGACATTGTAAAATTCACGTCGGCTTATGCCACTTTGATTCGCAAAACATGCAAATCAAAAAGTAACAAGATAGTAGTGGGCCGTGATGCCCGCATTTCCGGTGAGATGGTAAAGAATGTCGTAGTCGGTACCTTGATGGGTATGGGCTGGGACGTAGTTGATATCGATCTTGCTTCTACTCCGACAACCGAACTGGCTGTTACAATGGAAGGGGCTTGTGGCGGTATCATTCTGACTGCATCACATAACCCCAAACAATGGAATGCATTGAAATTGCTGAATGAGCATGGAGAATTCCTGAATGCAGCCGAAGGGCAAGAAGTACTTCGTATTGCTGCTGCCGAGGAGTTCGATTATGCGGATGTCGATCATTTGGGATCTTATCGCAAAGACTTGACCTATAATAAAAAACATATCGACAGTGTATTGGCACTCGATTTGGTAGACGTTGAGGCTATCAAAAAAGCTGATTTCACAGTGGCTATCGACTGTGTGAACTCTGTAGGAGGTATCATCCTGCCCGAATTGTTGGAACGTCTGGGGGTGAAACACGTCGAAAAACTCTATTGTGAACCGACCGGAAACTTTGCCCACAATCCGGAACCGTTGGAAAAAAATCTGGGAGATATCATGAACCTGATGAAGGGTGGAAAAGCTGATGTAGCGTTTGTCGTTGACCCGGACGTAGACCGTTTGGCGATGATCTGCGAAAACGGTGTGATGTATGGTGAAGAATATACACTGGTTACGGTGGCAGACTATGTATTGAAACATACTCCGGGCAATACTGTATCCAATCTGAGTTCTACCCGTGCTTTGCGCGACGTAACCCGCAAATATGGTATGGAATACAATGCTTCTGCTGTAGGCGAAGTAAATGTAGTGACCAAGATGAAAGCAACAAATGCCGTGATCGGTGGTGAAGGAAACGGTGGAGTGATTTATCCTGCCAGTCACTACGGACGTGATGCTTTGGTAGGAATTGCATTATTCCTTAGCCATTTGGCACACGAAGGTAAGAAGGTTAGTGAGTTGCGTGCAACTTATCCTCCTTATTTCATTGCCAAGAACCGTGTCGATCTGACTCCGGAAATCGATGTAGATGCCATTCTTGCTAAAGTGAAAGATATCTATAAGAATGAAGAGATCAATGATATTGACGGTGTGAAAATTGACTTTGCCGATAAGTGGGTACACTTGCGCAAGAGTAATACCGAACCGATCATCCGTATATATAGCGAAGCATCGACTATGGAAGCTGCTGAGGAGATCGGGCAGAAGATTATGAACGTAATCAACGAATTGGCTAAGTAAGTCATTTAATAAATATACGAAAGGCTGTATTGGTAACGATGCAGCCTTTTTTTATCATAATATAATCCATCTTTTTTTTAACAAAGTCTATTTTTTCGAAATAATATTTCCCGTTTCTTTGTACCTTCTGTTTTCGGAAATATCATGGGAGAAACCCTTGTCGGATATCGGAAACACTGTCTTTCTTTGAAGAAAGGAGGCTTTAGTGAGACGACTCAAAAACTCAAAACAATTTAATAAGAACATGAAAAAACTGATTCTGCTTCTCATTTTGATTTTTTCGTTGCCTGTTGCAGCACAAAATTTCACAATCGGGAAGAGCACTTTCCTTTTGAATGGCAAGCCTTTTACGGTTAAGGCTGCCGAGTTGCATTATACCCGTATTCCGGCTCCTTACTGGGAGCATCGTATCGAGATGTGTAAGGCATTGGGGATGAATACGATTTGTCTTTATGTATTTTGGAACATCCATGAACAGACTGAGGGACAGTTTGACTTTACCGGACAAAATGATATAGCCGCTTTTTGCCGCCTGGCTCAGAAGCATGGGATGTATGTGATTGTACGCCCGGGTCCTTATGTTTGTGCCGAATGGGAGATGGGCGGACTTCCCTGGTGGTTACTGAAGAAGAAAGATATTGTACTTCGTACACTCGATCCTTATTTTATGGAGCGCACTGCAATCTTTATGAAAGAAGTCGGAAAACAGCTTGCACCTTTGCAAATTACTCGCGGAGGAAACATTATCATGGTGCAGGTAGAAAATGAATATGGTGCTTATGCAGTTGACAAACCCTATGTTTCGGCTATTCGTGATATAGTGAAAAGTGCCGGGTTTACCGAAGTTCCTCTTTTTCAATGTGACTGGAGCAGTACCTTTGATCGGAATGGATTGGACGATTTGCTCTGGACTATCAATTTTGGTACGGGAGCCAACATTGAACAGCAGTTCAAGCGTCTCAAAGAGGCTCGTCCGGAGACTCCATTAATGTGTAGTGAGTTCTGGAGTGGATGGTTTGATCATTGGGGACGCAAGCATGAGACCCGTCCTGCCAAAAGCATGGTGCAGGGTATCAAAGATATGCTTGACCGTAATATTTCATTCAGTCTCTATATGGCCCATGGAGGTACTACTTTCGGGCATTGGGGTGGTGCCAACAATCCGTCTTACTCCGCTATGTGTAGTTCTTACGATTACGATGCGCCTATCAGTGAGCCGGGATGGACTACGGACAAATATTTCCAGCTTCGTGGTCTGCTGAAAAATTATCTGCCTGCAGGAGAACAATTGCCTGAGATTCCCGAAGCTTTTCCGGTGATTGAGATACCTGAAGTGGAGTTTACTCAGGTTGCTCCTCTCTTTTCCAATTTGCCCGAGGCTAAAGAGAGTATGGATATACAACCGATGGAGGCTTTTGATCAGGGGTGGGGAACGATTTTGTATCGGACTACTTTGCAGGAGCCTGTCGAAAATGGCACTACGATGAAGATCACAGAAGTACATGATTGGGCACAAGTTTTTGCCGATGGTAAATTGTTGGCTCGTCTGGACCGTCGTCGTGGTGAATTTGCCTTGCAACTGCCGGTTTTGAAGAAAGGGACGCGTATCGACATCCTGGTAGAAGCTATGGGACGCGTTAACTTTGATGAGTCGATTCACGATCGCAAAGGTATCACTGAAAAAGTAGAACTTGTCCGTGGAAAGCAATCTGCAGAGTTAAAGAATTGGACGGTTTATAGTTTTCCGGTGGATTATTCGTTTGTGCAAGATAAAAGATATAAAAATGGGACAGCTCAGACTATGCCTGCGTATTATAGGACTACCTTCCGTTTGGATAAAGTTGGCGATACGTTCCTTGACATGAGTACTTGGGGTAAAGGTATGGTATGGGTTAATGGCCTTGCTATCGGACGTTTCTGGGAGATTGGTCCGCAGCAGACACTCTTCATGCCCGGTTGTTGGCTCAAAGAGGGAGAAAATGAAATTATTGTTCTTGATTTGAAAGGCCCTGAGAAAGCATCTATCCGCGGACTGAAGAAGCCCATCTTGGATTGGTTACGCAATGAAGGGGCTTCTACCCATCGCAAAGAGGGTGAACAACTGGACTTGAGTCGGGAAACTCCCGTTGCCGAAGGTACGTTTGTTCCGGGCAACGGATGGCAGGAAGTTTGCTTTGATCGTCAGAGTACCGGTCGTTATTTCTGCCTTGAGGCCCTTTCGGCACAAAAAGGAAAGAAGATAGCAGCCATCGCCGAACTTGATGTACTGGGTGCCGACGGTAAGCCAATTTCACGTGAAAAGTGGAGAATACGCTATGCCGACAGCGAAGAGACACGTAGCGGTAACTGTACGGGAGATAAAGTGTTCGACCTTCAGGAATCCACTTACTGGATGACGGTGGCTAAAGATGCTTATCCTCATCAATTAGTCATCGATCTGGGTGGAGACTATACCGTAACCGGTTTCCGCTATTTGCCCCGTGCCGAAAAGGGATATCCCGGCATGATAAAAGATTACCGGGTGTACGTCAAAGGGGAAGATTTTCAATACTGACAGAGGTATTGTTCTATAGAGAAAGTGAATAGCCGGTTTTATTAGAACCGGAACTATATATTTTAGGTAATATATCCTACTGAAAGTTAGTTGGATAGTGATAGGCTGTGAATGTTATCATTTGACATTCACAGCCTAATTATATTACCCAATTTTCAAGTGACAGAAATGTTTTTTGGTTATTAAAGAGTTGTCACGGGTATTTGATGCCATCATCGAGAGGAAGATTCCGGAGAAATATAAGTAAAAGTAAAAGATTTTTTTAGTTATAATACTTTTGGACAGTAATCTTTTTTTTATTACAAATATAGGAATTTCAGCTTTATATGTTTTGTGGATTCATGGAAAAATATCCGGAAAAAGAAATGATAAATAACAAATGTTCTGTATCTTTGACCAAAATATAACTTTAAAATATGATGAACACAAAGTCTTTTTTCATGGTTGCCATTGGCGTTTTTGTTTTGGCATCTTGTAATTTAAATCAAGTCGACCAAACAGGTCTGTTAACCGCTTCCGTTCGTGATGCACTTAATTCGCCGGCAACTTTGTCTATTGCTGATGAGATAGAGTCAGTTGAATATATCCCTTTGGAAATGACCAATGATGATGCCTCATTGATAGACGGTGTGGTAGACTTTGCCATCACAAGCAAATACATTTATGTATTGGTGGGCAAGGAAGCCCGTATCGTACTGTTCGATCGTCAAGGACACTTTTTGCGTACATTCCTTCGCCAAGGCCAAGGTCCCGATGACTTTAATGGTATGATAGGTTTTATACAGGCTGATGAGGCTGATAATCGTTTCTATGTTATCGGCAATAAGGTTGGCATATATACATTGGAAGGCACGTTTGTGGAAGACCTGCCTGTAAATTCTCCCATTATTTATGCTCATCACCTTGGTAACAAGCGCATTGGTGCCATCGCTATGCCTCTTATGCCGTTTCAGAACGGTAGTTTTGGTATTGGGGTATTTCAAGAGGGCGGTGAGGCGATAATTACCAAAAACGATTTCTATTCGCCGTTGGTACCCCGTGAAGATTCAGGCTTTACTTTTGGAGTAATGGGTTCACCTTCGGATGGGAAGCAGGCGTCAGTCTTGTTTAAAACAGCTAGCAATGATACTATTTACCGTTTGTCGGCAGACACCATACAGCCTGTTTTAGTGGCCGGTCTAAGCAATTCGGATGAAGAGGTTATTCGTGGGCTCAATATTCGCGATATTAAAAGATTCCCTGCTAACGGTGATATTTTTGTAAGTGATATTTTTGAGACGCCTCGCCGTTTTTATCTGCGCATGATGCTGAATGAGAAGTATTATGTGGCTTCGGTGGACAAACACAGTGGAGAAACTGTTGTGGAGCAGTGTGATATCCCTGAGACAAGTGCTTATAACTTGGCTGATATCAATATGCAGTTAGGTATGGTAGGTAGTAAGGGGCATAACCGGTTCCCGGTATGGGGACGTGTCTTAGGAAATAATCTGGTACAGGTTGTTACACCTTATGAGATAGAAACATTTAAAGAACAAACTCAAATTACTGTACCACAAGAATTGCAAAAAAGAAATGCCAATGAAAATCCGATTTTCATCATATATAAGATAAAATAATATTATTAACTGTTTTATTATATCAGACTCTTTGAATAAATTTCAAGTTTTTGGTTTCATTAGATGACAGGAGCATAAACGCCTTATGAAATACGATCGTGTCTCATAAGGCGTTTGTTGTCAGTGGAAAGGTATGCCATTGATATATGCGATAACTATTCCATAGTTAGTCATTGGGACACCTTGTGCTTTAGCTTTGACTATCCGATTCAGGACATGTTTGCGATTGAACATGCAGGCTCCGCAATGAATAATCAGGTCGTAGCAATTCAGGTCCTTAGGAAAATCATTTCCGGAAACAATGTCGATATGCAGTTGCTCTCCGATACGTTTGCGCAACATTCGTGGAAGTTTCACTCTGCCGATGTCTTCGGACAGTGGAGCATGAGTACAGGCTTCGGCTATCAGGACCCGGGAATTTTCTGTCAGTTGGTCGATGATATACGCTCCTTCGGTATAGTAGTCAATGTCTCCCTTGTAGCGGGCAAATAATACCGAGAAGGAGGTTAGCCGGCTCTGTGGCGGTTTCTTTTCGTAGACGGTTCTGAAAACCTGCGAATCGGTAATGATCAATGAGGGGGGAGCTGACAAGACTTTGAGGGCATTGTCCAACTGGTCGGTTGTGCAGCTCAAGGTGATGCATTTTTTGTCAAGAAGTTCGCGCAGTGTTTGTACTTGTGGCAGGATAAGTCGCCCTTTAGGAGCCTGTATATCCTGTGGCATCACGAGTAGTACCACATCGCCTTCGTTGGCCAAGTCTCCCACAATATCCGGTTGCTCGTTAAGTTCCGGTAACCGATGAAGAATAGACTGACGGATTGAGTCTATGCCCGTTTTTTCTTTGGCACTGACAATTAAAGGGTGTTGTCCTGTCTGTTGTTCCAATTTATCGGCGACTTCATCCGGTTTCTCTAACAGATCGGCTTTATTCAGTACCAACAGGTAGGGGATATTCCTCTCTTTCAGTAACTCTATCCATCGTTGCTCTTCGGAAAGTTCCGTATCGCAACAAACCATCAGTGCGATGTCGGCTTTGTCCGCAGCTTGTAAGGTTCGTTCGATACGTAGGGAGCCCAGTTCACCTTCATCGTCGAATCCGGCTGTATCGATGAATACACACGGACCGATACCATGTATTTCCATCGGTTGATATACAGGGTCGGTAGTGGTACCGGCGATGTCCGATACCAAAGCGGCGTTTTGATTGGTCAATGCATTGATCAATGACGACTTGCCACTGTTTCGTTTACCAAACAAGGCAATGTGCAGGCGATTGGAGCGGGGCGACGTTTTCAAAACCTGAAGTCCCTTTCTCCTGCCGCAATTTGCTTCAGGTTTTCTAAAGCCCGTTCTCGGATTTTAGGGTTGGGGATATGTTGCATTTCTTGCTTTATCATGGCTACTCCGCGAGCTTTCGTCTCTTCCGAGGCATAATCTTCCAGATATTCCTGTAAGGTTATCAGTGCATTAGGGGAACAGCAGTTGGCTATTTGTCCCGATTTGACAAGTGACATAAACCGGTCACCCGTGCGTCCGGCGCGATAACAGGCTGTACAGAAGCTGGGAATATAGCCCAGTTTCAGTAACCAGTTGACCACTTCGTCCAGTGTCCGGGTGTCGCTGACATCGAATTGGGCGGAGTTCTCTTCCGGAGTTTCTGCTTCGGCATAACCGCCTACACTGGTCCGTGATCCTCCGCTGATCTGCGAAATACCTAAGTCAAGCACTTTTTCACGGGTCTTTTGCGATTCTCGTGTGGAAATAATCATGCCTGTGTAGGGTACGCTGATGCGAATAACGGCTACTATCTTTTGGAAGATCTCGTCAGAGATGGCATTTTCAAAGTCTTCGGCATTTATGTCATCGGCCGAGCAGATGCGGGGAACGCTTATGGTATGCGGTCCCACGCCATAAACGGCTTCCAAGTGTTCGGCATGCATCAGCAATCCTACAAAATCATAGCGGTATGTATTCAGGCCGAACAGGACTCCCATGCCTACATCATCGATTCCTCCTTGCATGGCACGGTCCATGGCCTCGGTATGATAGGCATAGTTGCTTTTGGGCCCGGTGGGATGCAGCTGTTCGTAATTCTCTTTATGATATGTTTCTTGAAAGAGGATATATGTACCGATACCTGCATCTTTCAGCTTGCGATAATTCTCTACCGTAGTGGCGGCAATGTTCACGTTTACCCGGCGGATAGCTCCGTTTTTATGATGGATACTGTAGATGGTACGGATTGATTCGAGTATATAATCGATTGAGTTACGCACAGGGTCTTCACCGGCTTCGAGTGCCAGGCGTTTGTGTCCCATATCTTGCAGGGCAATAACTTCCCGGCATATCTCTTCCTGAGTTAACTTTTTGCGGATGATGGTTTTATTTTTGAGATGATACGGGCAGTACACACAACCATTGACACAATAGTTGGATAAGTAAAGCGGAGCAAACATGACGATGCGGTTGCCATAGAATTTTTGCTTGATCTCTTTGGCAAGATGAAAAATCTCTTTAGTAAGATCTTCTTCAGCACATTCCAGCAATATGGCGGCTTCCCGGTGGGTGAGCCCCTTACAAAAGCGGGCTTTCTCTATTAAATTTCGGATAAGTTCCCGGTCATTCCGATGGGCGCGGGCATACTCCAGTGTTTCAATAATTTCCTGATGGTTAATAAAGTCGACAGCATCAGGTGAATCTACTTTATACATGTCTTTTGTTGATTAGTTGTTATAATCTCCCCGGCTGTAGTCGATGTGATATCCGACCGCTGTCAGTTGCTTTTCCAATAAGGCCAGTCCTTCGGCCGCTTCGGCACCGAAAGCTACTTTCTGGTCGTACAGGTTATATTTGTTTCTTACAATGATAGGCGACAGATTGGGCATGACTACATTGGCACCGGCAAGAATACCCCGTATTCTGCCGTCCGGTGCCAGGCTTGCCAACGCAGTTGTCGAAGGGATCAGTGCCTTGGGATGCATCAGCCTGAAGATAGAGAGCAGTAACAAGGTCAGCTCTACACTGCCTGCTTTTTCGTCACAGAATGGGGTTCGCTGATGGGGGATAAAAGGTCCGATACCAATCATTTCCGGTTGGAAGTTTTCAATAAAACGTATATCCTCTATCAGAAATTCCACTCTTTGGTGAGGGGTTCCCACCATGATGCCTGTCCCGGTCTGGAAACCGATTCGTTTGAGTTCCTGAAGGCATTTGATACGTCTTTCGTTGGACATTTCATAGGGGTGCAGACAGTAGTAATGCCCTCTGTTGAATGTTTCGTGGCGTAACAGATACCGATCGGCGCCTTTCATAAAATAGCGTTCGTAAGCTTTCGCCGGTTTTTCACCGATAGACAGCGTGATGGCACATTCGGGATATCGCCGGCGGATTTCCGCAATGATCTCCTCCATATCATTGTCCGACCGTTTCGGATCTTCGCCTCCCTGGAGAACGAATGAGCGGAATCCGAGTTTGTAGCCATGTTCGCAACAATCCCAAATCATCTCCTTACTGAGTCGGTAGCGATCGGCTCGCCAATTGTCTTTCCGGATACCGCAATAGTTGCAGTTATTCCGGCAATAATTACTTATTTCGATCAGTCCGCGTATGTAGACTCCCTGTCCGAAGTGTGCGGTCGCTACTTCCCGTGCCTGCTGATTGATGTATGCCAAGGCTTCATCATCATAGTGCGACAACAGGTGTGCGAACTCTTCGGAGGTGAGGGTGCGCTCCTCCCTTAATTTATCTATGAGTTTCTTCATATGATTCACGGCGTTTTATCAGTTCCTGGTTCAACTGCCGGCGTCCACCGATAGCGTCATTATGGGCACTGGGGCCGCTGATACATCCGCCTTCGCAGGCCATGACTTCAATGAACTGTCCTTGTGCTTTGCCTGTTTTGGCAGCAGCACGCAGCAAGCCTATGTTTTTCTTGTTCAGGTCCGAGACCTGGATGGCGGAGAATTTCTTAGCCTCTTCGCCTAAGTAGGCCTTAATAGCTCCCATCACACCACCTGCCTGAGCAAAACCGTGTGCCTCGCGTACCGAAGTATAGAGTACTGAGAATGGCTGTGTCTGTTCAAGTTGGATGTCCAGTCCCTCAAAGATCGAAGCCATTTCCTCAAAAGTAAGTATGTAGTCCACGCATTCATCGCGGCGGGCTTCTTTACGTTTGGCCACACACGGGCCGATAAACACGATCTTTGCATCCGGGTGGCGTTCCTTGGCGATGCGGGCGGCATAATACATCGGGGATCCCGTAGAAGAAACATAAGGCTTCATTCCCGGTATGTGCTTGTTCACTAATTCGATGTAAGACGGGCAGCAAGAGGTTGTCATAAACGGCTGTCCTTCCTCTAGCTTTTCTTTCAGTTCGGCAGCTTCGTGACTTACGGTGTCCATAGCTCCCTGCGCCACTTCGACTACATCGGCAAATCCCATCTGGCGAAGTGCTCCGTATACTGCTTCGATAGATGTGTTGAATTGTCCGAGTATAGAGGGAGCAGGTATCGCTATCATCTTTTCACCGCTACGGATGCCTTCAAGGACATCAAAAGCCTGGGAAATCTCGAAAATGGCTCCGAAAGGACAAGCATTGAGGCACTTGCCACAGTAGATACATTTGCTCTCATCAATATGTTCGATACCGTTCTCGTCTTTGCTGATAGCTTTCACGGGACAGGCTTCTTCACAAGGAACCGGAATGAATACGATGGCGTGGTACGGACAGCTTTGATGGCACTTCCCGCAACTGATACAAGCGTCGTGGTCAATCTTTGCCTGTCCGTTTTTTCGGAAACGGATGGCATCCTTGGGACAGTTCATATAGCAACTGCGGGCTACACAACCACGGCAGAGGTTGGTCACCTCATAGTTAACCTGTACGCAAGATGAACAGGCTTCATCGATGACGCAGAGTATATTTTCTTTCTGTTTGTTTTTACGTTCCAACGCCTGGCGTGCGTATTCCGAAAGTGGAGTGAGCTCGTCCGTTTCGTCTGTCATATCGAAACCCAACAACGGGAAAAGTTTATATTTGTATACAGCACGCTCTTTGTGGATACAGCAGCGTCCGAGCGGGCGTGAACGGCGAGGGCTCAGTTCAATGGGAAGTCTGTCAATTTCATTCGTTAATTTGTTCTCTTTCCAGAGATTTACCAATTTTGCCAGCAACTTGTGGCGCACAATCATTACGTTGTTGGTGAAAGCCATATTTGAGTATTTAGAATTAGGGTTACAAAGATACGGCTTGTAGGAGTATTCTGCAAGCGTGCATTAATATTTGTTTTTTATTCCTTAATTATTTAACGCTGGATAAACAAAAAAACTATCTTTGCATATCAACAACACATCACAAAGATAAGATTATGAAGAAAAAAGTACTTTCCTTGCTGGCATTCCTTCCGGCATTTACGACAGTGATGGCCCAGCAGACGGCAGAAGTGCCGGATGTATGTGCATTTGTCAACCCGATCATCGGAACCAATGGTATGGGGCATACATTTCCCGGTGCTTGTGCTCCGTTCGGACTTGTACAGTTAAGTCCGGATACAGATACGATTCCTCACAACATAGATGGAACTTATCAAAAAAATGCGTATGAATATTGTGCCGGATATCAGTATCATGATCCGACAATTGTGGGATTCAGCCATACCCATCTGAGTGGTACGGGACATTCGGATCTGGGTGATATTTTGATTATGCCCGCCACAGGTCAACTGAAGTTGAATCCCGGAAGAGCCGGTACTCCTGACGAGGGATACCGTTCCCGTTTCAGTCATGACACAGAGGTTGCTCGTCCGGGGTATTATGAAGTGGAGCTTGCTGATTATGGCATAAAGGCACAACTGACAGCTACTCAACGGGTAGGAATACATAAATATACTTTTCCCGATAATGCGGACGGACACATCATTCTTGACCTGATACACGGAATCTACAACTATGATGGAAAAACTCTATGGGCTAATTTACGTGTGGAAAATGACACATTACTGACGGGCTATCGTATAACGAACGGATGGGCACGTACCAATTACACATATTTTGCCATCTCTTTGTCTCAGCCCATCAAGGATTATGGGTATACGGATAAAGGGAAAGCTCTGTATAAAGGCTTTTGGCGGCGGTTTAATACCGACCGTAATTTCCCGGAAATGACCGGTCGGAAGCTGGTGGCTTACTTTAATTTCGATACCCGGCAGAATCCGGAGCTAGTGATAAAAGTCGCTCTTTCGGCTGTGAGCACAGAAGGTGCAGTAAAGAATTTACAGGCAGAGGCTGCCGGAAAAACTTTCAATCAATTGGTTGCCGAGGCAAATTCTGCATGGAATCGTGAGTTGGATGTACTCGAAGCCAAAGGAACTCCCGATCAGTTGGCCATGTTTTATACTTCATTGTATCATACCATGATTAACCCGTCCGTTTATATGGATGTAGACGGTCGGTATCGTGGACTCGATCATAATATCCATACTTCCGAAGGATTTACCAATTATACTATCTTCTCATTATGGGATACATATCGTGCGGAGCACCCTTTCTTGAACTTGCTAAAACCCCGGCAGAATACGGACATGGTGCAGTCTATGATCCGTCATCAGCAGCAAAGTGTACATGGCATGTTGCCGGTTTGGAGTCTGATGGGCAATGAAGGCTGGTGTATGAGCGGTTATCATGCAGTGTCTGCTTTGGCTGATGCGGTTGCCAAAGGAGCGGATATATCTGTCGGGGAGGCTTTGATGGCAATGGATCATACAGCTAATGTTCCTTATTACGAAGGAGTTGAAGCTTATAAAAGATTGGGTTATGTACCTTTCGATCAAAGTGGGACAGCTGCTTCCACTACATTGGAATATGCCTATGACGATTGGACTATTTACCGGACGGCTCTGTTGGCGGGAGACGACCAGTTGGCCGATCTTTATAAGAAAAGGGCGAATAATTACCGGAATGTTTTCGACACTTCGGTTGGTTTTGCCCGTCCCCGTTATAGCAACGGAGAGTTCAGGAAGGAATTTGATGCAATGCAGACTTACGGGGAAGGATTTATAGAGGGAAATTCATGGAATTTTTCTTTCCACGTGCCTCATGATGTGGCCGGATTGATTCGTTTGATGGGAGGTGAGAAGAAGTTTGTCAGTCGGTTGGATACACTGTTCTCAATGGCACTTCCCCGCAAATATTACGAAAAGAATGAAGATATTGCTGAAGTAAGTTTGGTAGGAGGGTATGTACATGGCAATGAGCCCAGTCATCACATTCCGTATCTGTATGCCTGGACTTCCCAACCCTGGAAGACGCAATACTGGCTGCGGACGGTCATGAACCGGATGTATAAAAATGATATTGACGGCCTGGGCGGCAATGACGATTGCGGCCAGATGTCTGCCTGGTATCTGTTTACGGCAATGGGATTTTATCCGGTTTGCCCGGGTACTGACCAATATGTATTGGGAGCACCTTATCTGCCGTATATCCGTATGAATCTGCCCAATGGCCGCACTTTCGAAATAAAAGCGCCAAAGGTGAGCGATCGTAATTGCTATGTCCGGCAGGTGAAGCTGAACGGAAAGGTTTACGATAAGATGTATATTACTCATGCCGACCTTTTGGCGGGAGGAACACTTGAGTTTGATATGGCTGCTTCTCCGAATAAAAAGAGGGGGCTTGCCAAAGAAGCTAAACCTTATTCCATGTCTGAAGAGTAGGCTGCTTTCAAACATTCTGCCGGGGCTGCTTGTTAATTATTTGATAAACCAAATTAAGATATGAAAGCATTTTTTTCTTTCGTAGCAGCCTTGGTACTTTCACTGTCGATGGCTGCTCAGAATAAATCATTCTATGACTTCACAGTGAAGACCATAGATGGCAAAGAGTATCCACTGTCAGGTCTGAAAGGTAAGAAGGTGCTGGTAGTGAATGTCGCCTCCAAGTGTGGACTGACTCCGCAATATGCAGAGTTGCAGGAGTTGTATGATCAGTATAAAGATCAGAATTTTGTGATTATCGGCTTTCCTGCCAATAACTTCATGGGACAAGAGCCGGGGACAAACGAAGAGATCGCCAAATTTTGTTCGGTGAACTATGATGTTACCTTCCCGATAATGGCCAAGATATCGGTAAAGGGTAAAGATATGGCTCCGCTTTACCACTGGTTGACAGAGAAGAAGCTGAACGGAAAGCAAGATGCGCCGGTACAGTGGAATTTTCAGAAGTTTATGATTGATGAGAATGGAAATTGGGTTGGTTTTGTAGCTCCCAAAGAGAGTCCTTTTTCAGAGACGATAATCAGTTGGATAGAAAAAAAGTAATTTAAGGTGTTAAAACTCACCACAGAAGATACAGAGTAACACAGTGGCAATTTTAAATTGTTGATTATTAACAAAAAAAGACTCTGTGTTACTCTGTGTTCCGTGGTGAAAAGTGTCTCTACACAGCCTCTTTGGGGGAAGTAGAAGAGAAAATCTCTACTTTATCTATTTCACTTTCAAAGTTCGGTGTGAAGACACCCTTTCCTAAATTCGTTTTGATTTCTTCATAGCTCCAGAAACGTCCGCCATCTAATTCATCGCTGGGATGTATTTCTCCGTCGTACACCGTTTTATGCACAAAGACTAATTCCCGTTCACGGGCAGACTCAAAGACATAGCTTGTCAGGAGTTCCGGTGTGAAGTCTGTGATACCCAGCTCTTCGGCGACCTCTCTCTTTAAAGCTATTTCTACACTCTCTCCCAGATCGATGTGTCCGCCTACGGAAGTATCCCATTTGCCCGGCTGTATATCTTTCCATTCAGGGCGCTTCTGCAAGTAAAGTTCACCTTTTGAGTTGAATACGTGCAGATGGACAACCGGATGCAATAGCTTGCTTCCGCTATGACATTCGCCGCGTGTAGCAGCTCCTGTAATAGTTCCCTGTTCGTCTACGATGGGGAACATTTCCTGATTATTATCGCTTTGCATGTTTTAAGGTATTAATAAAGATGAATCTCCATAACTCAGAAAGCGGAAATCGTGTCCGAGTGCATAATCATAAATGGTATGCCAGTTGCCTTTCACAAATGCCGAAACCAATAATAGCAGAGTGCTCTGTGGCTGATGAAAATTGGTAACCATTGCCTTGACTATCTTATAGTCATATCCCGGAGCAATAATGATCTGTGTACTGGTATGCAGTGCCTCCATTCCATGTCGGTCGAGATAACCTAATATTTTCTGTAAGGCTACTACGGGGCGAACATCACATTCCCTTTCGTAAGGTTGCCACTGCTTTACGTGCAATTGCTCTTCTGTGGCTTCCGGATTGTTAGCCAGTGTTACGCCGATGTGGTAGAGGCTTTCAAGGGTACGCACAGAAGTTGTTCCTACGGCAATGGCACAAGCGTCGTGGTCTATCAGCTTTTTGATAATACTGCGTGATACGGATATATATTCCGTATGCATTTCGTGCCCCTCTATCTCTTCACTTTTTACCGGTTTAAAAGTACCGGCGCCAACATGGAGAGTCAGTTCCTCGAGGTCGATCCCTTTTTCGGTCAGGGCATCCAGTACACGAGGGGTGAAATGTAAACCTGCCGTAGGAGCGGCCACCGAGCCTTTTATTTTTGAATAGACTGTCTGATAGGTCTCCTTATCACTTTCTTCCGTATCCCGGTTGAGGTAGGGAGGGATAGGTAGCTCACCGAACACTTCGAGAATATCGGCAAATGTTACTTCCGGATTGTCCCACCGGAAATCGATCCAATGACTGGTGCCACGACATTCACCGCGGGTGGCGGTCAACGTGATCGGGAATCCTTTTACAGTCATTTCACGACATAGCGGACCGTCTTTCCACTTTTTCAGATTGCCGACCATGCAAAGCCAGGCGGCATGTTCCGTTTGCTGAAAGTTGAGTACGTAGTCATTGGGTTGAATGGGCTCCAGGCAAAATACCTCGATGAGTGCTCCTGTCTCTTTGCGGAAATGGAGCCGTGCCTGAATCACTTTGGTGTTGTTGAATATCATCAGGCTTCCGGCTGGCAAATATTCCGGTAGAGAGGTAAATACATCTTCACTGACCTCGCCATGACGATAAATGAGTAACTTAGACTGGTCGCGCACAGGCAACGGGAATTTAGCGATGCGTTCATCCGGCAATGGATAATTGTATTCGCTAATACGGATATGTTTCGGGTTTTCTTTCATCATTTCTTTCTTTGCGACGACAAAAGTAGTTATATTTGCCTTAATTTGTAGATTGTAAATGGTAAATTGTAAACAGAACAATGAAAATAGGTGATAAAGTGCGCTTCCTCAGTGAGGTGGGCGGAGGAATCGTAAAAGGATTCCGGGGAAAAGATATTGTATTGGTGGAAGATGCTGATGGATTTGATATCCCGATGCAGATACGCGAGTGTGTGGTGATCGATACGGATGATTATAATATGACCCGGAAGGCTGCTCCTGCACCAAAGAAACCCGAAGAACCCGTCAAACCGGTAAAGCCTGAGATTCCGGTAGTTCGTTCGGCCGAAGTGCGGGGTGGTGATGTTTTAAATGTTTTTCTGGCTTATGTGCCCGAAGACGTGAAAGCTATCAGCAGTACTTCGTTTGAGGCTTATTTGGTAAATGACAGCAATTATTATTTGTATTATACGTATCAGAGTGCCGAAGGAAAGGCCTGGAAAACCCGTTCGCATGGACTGGTGGAACCCAATACGAAGCTTTTGCTGGAAGAGTTTACTAAGGATATGCTGAATGAAATGGAGCATGTGGCCGTTCAGTTCATTGCTTTTAAAGATGGACGGACAGCGCCTTTGAAACCTGCGGTTTGTGTGGAGTTGCGTATCGATACGGTGAAGTTCTATAAACTGCATACATTCCGTGAGTCGGACTTCTTTGAACAGCCGGCTTTGGTTTATGATATTGTGAAAGACGATGTTCCTACCCGTCAGGTATTTGTTTCGGCTGAGGAACTGCAGTCTGTATTGATCCAGAAGAAGGAAGTGGATAAGCCTAAGTCACAACCGATTGTGAAACGTGGCGGAAAGAATGAAATTCTTGAAATAGACTTGCACATCAACGAATTGCTGGATGACACACGTGGCATGGGGAATGCCGAGATACTGAATTACCAGTTGGATAAATTCCGTGAAGTGATGGAGAAGTACAAAACCAAACGTGAACAAAAAATAGTTTTCATTCATGGTAAAGGTGACGGAGTGCTTCGTAAAGCATTGATTGATGAATTAAAGCGAAAATATAGTAATTTCCGCTATCAGGATGCTTCATTTCAGGAATATGGTTTCGGAGCAACCATGGTGACCATTAAATGATGCTTCTATGCCTGTTTTTGAAATAGATAATCTTTAAAATTATACATCGATGTATTATACGTTGATGTATAATTTGTGTCTTTGTTCTCATCTCTCCACGTCGTTGGGGAAAGTCTTCACTTGTCAAAGTAGCGATGGACGAATTGATGCATGAAGATGAACAGGTTCGGAAACCATTGAAATGCGTACCCGGCAATTGATAGATACCGATATGCCTATGTGCATGAATGATACTGAAAATCTGATCACTGCGTAAACAGCCATGTTGCGTGCCGTAGCCAATGGTGAATACCGCTTCAATTCTATTCCTGTAGTGCGGAAATATGAATTGGGAAGCGCGCAAACCATCACCTGCAACAAACGCATGCTGACCGAGCGTGATTTTATTGAGAAGGAGGGGGAACTGTATGTGTTTTCTGATCCTGTATTCGAACGTTGGTTTAAGAGGGAGTATTGTTGAGCTAAATTATATGGGAAAACCGGCTGTTTAACAATGTTAACGTCAATTTCCGTTCATTTTATTCTTGTGTGCAAATAACAAGCCTTTTGCATTTAAAACACTTGTTATTTGCATCCAAAGAACAAGCTTTAACACTGTGTTAAAACAAGTTTTATAGATAGAAGTTTTGAATTTTGAATAGTTTGTTTTTCAGCTTGTCAAGTTTGATTTTTACTTCTTAGCCTCGCTGAGGATCTTTGCGGGCTAGAGCCGATATACTTGCTTTTTTGTCAACTATACACAGGGGATTTGCCCTATCCGTTTATTTCCTTTTTGCCCTGTTCAGTGCCGCTATCAGATACCTTCCTTTTGCCCCTATGTCACTCCAGCAAGTGTTGGCTATCAGCCGCCACATCGTTAGTTTCCTTTTTTCCGTAGTCCGACAGCCTGAGAATGGTGTTTACCTCGCTCACCTCGTTAATCCCCAATCTTTGGAGCGTATCCATCAGTCCCGGATAATTGTGCGTCATTGTATTGAAAGCGTATCCCAGTATGGAGAGAGAAGCAGGATCCTCCATCCTTTCTTCCCCTTGGAGGGGGCTGAGGGGGTAATTCTTTATTTTCCTTTTCTCTACTTTTCTTTACTTTACTTTACTTTGTTCGAAATTGCATGCGTTTTTTGCGTTAACGGCTACATCGTGTACTACATTTCCTAGGTTAACGGCTACATTTCCTGTGCCGACAGCTACTTTTCCTTCTTTAAGCGGCTTAGGTTGTTCAATTTCCTGTTGTGTGGATGCATTGTCCGGTTTTCTGTTTTCCTTTTCCGTTTTCACCATCAGGTAGGGGAGTTCCGACAGCTCTCTTTCTCCGCTTTGTCGCCTCCACCCATACCTTCTGTATGTTTGCCGAAGTCAGTATTCCGTTTTCCAGATAACTGTCTCTGTCTAGTATCCCTTTGATGAAGAGGATCTCAATGATTCCCTGCACCTCAGCGGCCTGTACTTCCCTTCCCGCCTTGTTGGCAAAGATCAGGCACTGTTCTTCATCCCAACGAATGAAGTATCCCTCCTTGTATATTTTACACAGCAGTTTCAGTACGATTGCCGGGCTCTTTATTCCGTATTTTGCTTCTATCACTTCCATTGCGTTCTCTTCCATGAAGTTTACGCCCACCGGGAAATAGTTGATCCCGCCATATGGTATTGCCATTGTTTTTTTAGATTAGTCGTTTGTACTTTCAATCATACATTCACCACAAATTAACTCGGATTCCCAAAGATGTCTTCACTTGATTTCTCAAAATATAAAATAATTCATCCGTAAAACTCGGTGTAATCTGTGGTGCCCACCTTATACGATCGGTCTCCACTCCATGAAGTTCTCCACCAGAAATGTCGTCCATCGCTGTTCATCCACATTCCAGTAGATTACGGTTCCTTCTATTTTTGTGGGATCATACTTCTTGTGGAATTCTGCTTCATAGTAGATCAGTGTCGCTTTCACCAACCTGAAGTCTCCGTTCTGCTTTTGATAAGCGATGGCTGCGTGTCCGTATTGCAAATGGTCGGTTAACGCTTCCAGGCGTTCCGCCATCCATTCGGCACACATTTCAGTGTATCCTTTCTCAAAGACAATCCGTTTTTTCCATCTCAGTTTCATGGCTTCAGTTTGTGATGCCGGTCTTTTCTTTGGTTTCATACATCTATTTTTTTAATTGATAAATTGTTTGTCGCCACGAAGATAGGGGGCATTTAGTGTAGGACGGATTGTTATAATTTATTGTTGGTGTTTTGTAAATAGTTTTTTTTGTGAGATCTGGCCTTTTCTACTTCTTTCCATGTATTACAGATATATACTAGTAATGATTTGAAATATAGTGGTTTAAATTTTTAGCCTTTAAAACTTCCGATTAGTCTTTTTTCGTTGATTTAGCGTGCCAGTGAAGCTTTATATGTACTGATATTTTGTGTCTCGACATCCTTGGTATACGATTCTATCAACGTTTTGATAAGCTCTGTTTTGTATGAAGTAATTTCTTCTATTGGTTTTCCTTCTTTTATATCTCTATTTTCTTTAATTGTTTCTGTAGTAGATTGTAGTGTTTGGCTAATAGTGTTTTTTACACTTTTGTATACAGCCTGAAATAATTCTTTTTCTTTGTCCATAATACTTGTTATTTATTATTTAGTTAAATATTATTAACGTGTTACAAGAATAGAAAGGAACCCATCAGTAGGCAAGTAAAAGTAGAATTAAAGAAAAAATGAACATTTTTGATCAGGTAACACAAGCTTAATCTTGGTGATGACGAAACCATCGAGATGATCAGGGAGAACCCTGATATGCAGTACTTGTGCGGACTGTCTGAGTTTACTGACAAGCCTATATTTGCCCCAAGTCTGTTCGTCACCATTCGGAAGTGTATTTCTGAAGAAAAATCAACATAATAATTGTCCGTCTGCTAAACAAAGAGAAGCGACTTCTTGAAGAGAGGCGTAAGCGTGTGGAAGAGGAGGCGAGGAAGAATGTCGAGGAATCTCCAATGCCGGAAGCTGAAGATTCCAATACTATCTCTTTTACTGATTCGCAGGGACGTAAGCACAAGGGGGCGCATTGAAGATTGATGCCACCTATGCAGATGCCGAAATGCGCTATCTTGTAGATGTTGATATAATACATGACGGCTGCCGTAAGGTGACCGACTATATAATAAAGGTGTGCGAAGCATTTGGGCTATGCAAGCTTCATATCAACTTCAAAAAAGTCCGTCAAGTCTATCTTCGGTTCATCAGCCAATCCAAGAAACGGGGCAAGATAGTGCGTGGAACCATGGTGGTGATGCTCAAGTTCTTACACAAAAACATCCGCATTCTTTTTACTCTTTTTGCAAAGGACTACAAGTACTATGACAGCCTATTTTTTTACGAGAAGCGCACAATGACTACCATCATCAAGATGTACCATCAGCAGAAAGAGATGCTGAGGTTAAAGCTCTATACTTGTGAGGATAGGATACTTAGCATCTTCCAGCCTCATGTGCGCGCCATTGTCCACGGAAAGGCAAAGAATGACTTTGGAGACAAGATAGGAGTAAGCATTGTTGAAGGCTATACGTTCATAAACCACCGCAGCTGGGATGCCTATAACGAAAATCAGGATCTTGTACTGCAGATTCAACTTTTCAAAGAACGTTTCGGTTGTCTTCTTGCAACTCTCCTTGCGGATAAGATTTACCTGAACAAGATCAATTGAAATATATTCAAGGACTTTGAAATCTAATCGTACTGTAAACCATTAGGAAGAGCGCCCCCAAAAACACCGTCCGAGGAAATGTAATCTAAAATAGCAAAAGCTATCGGTAATCGTGACGAAATCGAATGTTCATTCGGTACAGCTAAGAGGATCTATCGAGCCAATGATATAAGACTAAGTTTCCGGACACAGCATGATGCTGGACGAGAATGTGCTACTTCGTCAAGAACGTGATTTCCCAAGGGAGCTTTGCCTTGTGCTAACCAAAATTAAGGGGGATCTTTGCCATCGTCATCATGAGGGATTATGTATTATGCTACTCTCTATGTGTGATGAATTATTAATTCAGCAGACACTAATTCTAAGTACCTGGAATAGTGTAAGTAGTATCTTTGCTATATATGCAAATGGAGAGTTAACGAATACTTGGCTAATGTAGGTCCGTTTTAATTGTGATTTAATCTTTGCCTTAACAAATACTTTTTATATTTTTGCTGCAAATTAAATTACTTTAGAAGTAGAATATCATTTTACTTGATAATACGATAAATATATGCTAAAGAAGTTTCCTATATACATTCAATTAGACTCAATGGATTGTGGCCCAACGTGTCTGAGAATTATTGCTAAATATTATGGTAAAAATTTTTCATTGCAGAGTCTAAGGGATAAATGTCATATAAACCGAGAGGGGGTATCTCTTTTAGGTATTAGTGACGCAGCAGAAAAGATTGGTTTCCGTACAATAGGAGTAAAAATTAATTTTGAACAATTGTGTAATGAAGCTAGTCTTCCTTGCATAGTGCATTGGAATCAATGTCATTTTGTTGTAGTATATAAAGTCGAGAAAAAGAAGAATGAAACTTATATTTATATATCTGATCCGGCTTCTGGACTCTTAAAATACAAAAAAAAACAATTTCTAAAGTGTTGGGCACAAACCATTTCTGAAAGTACGGACGATAAATCTATTGGTATAGCATTATTACTTGAACCTACGCAAAAATTTTCAGAACAAAACGATGAAGATATCAGATTGAATTTTAAAAATCTATTGAAATATTTAATACCATACAGACGTTTTGTTGTACAATTGTTTTTGGCTATGCTTACAGGCAGCATAATAAGTTTAATGATGCCATTCCTTACGCAGTCTGTCATAGATGTCGGCATTGGGACAAGTGATTTAAACTTTGTAATAGTCATATTGATAGCACAAGTGGTTCTGGTATTAGGGCAAATGGCCAATGAATTAATACGTAGTTGGTTGATGCTTCACATGACTACAAGAATTAGCATTTCTCTTATATCAGATTTTCTTGCCAAGCTAATGAAGCTTCCGATTTCATTCTATGATTCCAAAATGGTAGGTGACATAATGCAGCGCATAGGTGATCATAGCCGTATTCAGTCTTTTCTTACTGGTTCTTTACTTAGTATCATGATGGCAGCGGTTACGTTTGGGGTTTATGCTGTCGTGATGGGAGGTTATAATATAGAAATTCTAGGTATCTTTATTCTTGGCAGTGGCTTTTATATTGTATGGATCATACTTTTTATGAGGAAAAGAAGAAAATTGGATTATATGCGCTTTCAAGAAGCATCGGCTAATCAAAGTAGTATTGTTCAGTTAATAACGGGGATGCAGGATATTAAGTTGAATGGTTGTGAAAGGCAGAAAAGATGGGAATGGGAAAGAATACAGGCAAGATTATTTAATGTAAGTGTGAAAGGGCTTGTTATTGGACAGACACAGCAAATTGGTGGTACATTCATAGATCAGACTAAAAATGTATTCATTTCTTTTTTGGCAGCAAGTGCTGTAATAAATGGAGATATGACCTTGGGGATGATGACAGCAATGCAATATATCATTGGTCAGCTAAATGCACCAATTTCGCAATTCATCAGTTTTATACAGGAAGCTCAAGACGCTAAGATATCATTGGAAAGACTCAATGAAATTCAGGATCAAAAAGATGAAGAAGAAAAAGATAGAGATTATATTTGCGAAATACTAGATGGTTCAGACATTGAATTTAAAGATGTGGTATTCCAATATAATGGACCTCATTCTGAAAAAGTTCTAGATAATATAAATGTAAAAATACCTTATAATAAAGTAACAGCAATTGTTGGAGCATCAGGAAGTGGAAAAACCACTATGTTGAAGATGATGCTTGGATTTTATGAACCGATATCTGGTGAGGTTTTATTGGGTGGTTACAGAATCTCCGATTATAGTCCCACTGTATGGAGAAAAGAATGCGGAATCGTTATGCAAGAAGGGTTTATCTTCTCAGATACGATTTCTAATAATATTGGTGTTTCGGATGAAACTCCAGATATGGTTAAAGTAAAGAAAGCTGTAAAGATTGCCAATATAGATGATTTTATTAATGGGCTTCCGCTTAGATATAATACCAAGATAGGTGCTGAAGGTAATGGCATAAGTACAGGACAAAGGCAGAGGTTGCTTATTGCGAGGGCTGCATATAGAAATGCACGATATTTATTCTTTGACGAAGCAACTAATTCTCTTGATGCAAACAATGAAAAAGTCATAATGGAAAATCTTAACAAACTTTTTAAGAACAAAACAGTTGTTATTGTTGCACACAGATTAAGTACGGTGAAAAATGCAGATAACATAATTGTATTGAATAAAGGAAAGGTTGTAGAACAGGGTACTCATAAAGAATTGACCCAAGTGCAAGGATACTATTATAATTTGGTCAAAAACCAACTTGAATTAGGTAATTAATAAATTATTGTTTTAATATGCCGCAAGATTCTAATTTTTACAGTGAGGAAGCTCAGGAAATTTTAGGTAAAATTCCTTTATGGATAATACGATGGGGTATTACATTAATATTTTTATTTTTTGGAGCAATAATAATTGGATGCTGTTTTATTAAGTATCCGGAGAGAGTTAATGGTACAGTCACAATAACAACTGCTTATTCACCGATTGATGTAGTGTCAAAAAAATCAGGTAATCTTGAAAGAATATTGGTTAGAAATGGAGATTCAATAAAAAGTGAAGCTATTCTTGGTGTAATACGTTCCAATGCTAACTACTATGATATTCTTTCTATTGAAAGCAATCTCATGCTAGTTAATGACTCTGTATTAAATCTTGTTGTATTTGATAGGTGGATTTATAAACAATATAATCTTGGTGATTTACAGAGTGAATGGACTTCTTTTTATTCTGCTTGCTTAAAATATCGTGCTTACATTGAACGAGCGGTTATAGACCAAAAGAAAGAACTTTTGAGAGAACAAATTGACAAGCAGACAGAATATTATTTTCAGATGAAAAATCAGGCAGATATTCTGAAAGAAGATTTGCAATATGAAGAAAAAGGTCACAGACGGGACTCTTCATTGTTTATTCATAAAGTTATGTCAGAAGCAGAATATGAAGAATCTGCAAGGAAGTTGCTTAAGACGCGTAATAATGTTATTTCTTTTAAGTCACAGATAACATCTACGGAATTGTCTATACTGCAAAATAAGCAACAGATAATAGAGTTGTCCATACAGCAAGACGACGAGATACTATCTATGGAACAAGAAATTAATAGTAGTAGGAAAAAACTGCTTGCTTCAATTAGGAACTGGGAATTATCATATCTGTTAGTATCTCCCATTGATGGCATTGTCTCTTTTGTCAGGAAATGGGATGAAGGTCAGTTCATTAATATTGGAGAAACATTCTTAACAGTTGTACCGAAAGAGGAGTATAATGTTGTTGGAATTGTCAAAATTCCACAAGAAAGTTTTGGTAAAATTGAAACAGGACAAAAAGTGAATGTTAGACTAAATGGCTATCCATACATGGAATATGGCTTATTAATAGGAGTAGTAGGGCACATATCTTCTGTTCCAGAAGAAGCTACAGTCCAGCAGGCTTCACCTCAATATACTGCAGAAATTATTTTTCCTAATGGAATGAAATCCTCATATGGGAAAAAACTTAAACTCATTCAAAAAATGAGCGGTACGGCAGAAATAATAACAGAGGAACGTAGCCTGATGATGCGTTTAATTGATCCAATAGTTACATTACTTAAAAGTGGTATATAAATGAAACAATATATATTATATTGTGTACTTGTGGTAATTATTCTGTTTCATAAATATCTTATATGCCCAAGAAGATGGTTTGAAAAAAATGGACTTTAGACGATTGTATTGATTACGCATTGGAAAACAATATTGAATTGAAATTAGAAAAACTTTATTTAGAGGAAAGTACTATGTCCTTATCAGATAGAAAATGGGTCTTTGTTCCTAATTTGTCAGCAAACACTTCATATAACCTATCAATGGGGCGTGTACTTGATGAGACTATTATGAATTTATAACGAATCGAATGATGAAAAGTTCAAGTTCATCTGTTTCTGCAAATATATTATCGTTTGATGGATTGAAACATTTGCGGCAATTACAATATTCCAAATTGAATAAAAAGGTTGCTGCATTGCAATATGAAAAAGCAAAAAATGATTTATATCTTAATATTACAGCTTATTTTTTGGAAACTCTTTGTGCAAAGGAGAATATTGGGAATTGTAAGAATATTGTAGAATCATTACAAAAGCAAGAAGAACAAATTTCTATAAAGGTTGGACATGGTAAAGTCACGATTGCAGATTTACTACAGATTCAAGCAAGACTTGCTGATGCGGAAAATACACTCTTGTCTGCCAAACATAATTATGATTTATCAAGGATGAATCTGCGTCAGTTTTTGGAATTAAAAGATTATAAAACATTTGTCCCAAATGTGACTGTTGTAGATAGCATAGAATATTGTAATTTTAGTCAAACGGATATTTTAAATGGAATAATTTATACGTAACTAAAAAACAGGTTGAGAACAAACTTACTCAAGCGATGATGGATGCGGAAACAGCATGGAAGAAGTTGCAGGGAACAAAAAAATCTTTCTTCTTCAGAAGAAGTTATACGTCAAATCTTGTTGAAATTTGAAATTGGAACGACTAGTATCATGGAATATAATGATGTAGTATCATCGCTTGTTGAAGCACATACTCAATTTTTGTCTGCTAAATATGAGTATATCTTTAAGACTAAGGTTCTAAGTTTATATCAAAATGAATTCGTTTTTTAATTTGTGTAACATAGTCAATAGGCGTGACTTGAGTGCTACGCTACGATGGTACGGTTGGGTTAGCTTTTGAGCATATATCATTGTTCAGTAGGCATTCGATAAAATACACATTGTGGATTCGTAAAGAACAGTAAGCTCTTCTTGTCAACAAATGTAAAGTTCATGAGAAGGGTTTGCTATTTCTTTGAAATCTAAGTTAATCCAAGAGAATAGCTTATTAATATAATTTTCTGGTTGCTTTTATTAATATAATATTCGATCAGTATCAACTATGGATAGGATTTCTGTTTTTGTATCATTTACATATATCAAGCCTTCTGCTTCTAGCTCACATATGGCCTGCTCTATGATTTTCATATTACTGTTTTTTATTGAAGATAATAAATTATTGATTGATACAATTTTTTTATTAGAAATTGTTAATATACACCAATGCTCTTCATTTTCTTTAAATTCCAATTCATTAATTAATTCATTGTTGAGAAATTCTCTATAAGTTATAATATTGTGATTTTTTATAAATTTATATTTGTATTCATTTTCAATGTAGTATGTTTCTACATTTTTAAATATGTCCCATAGTTTATTATATGTTTTCTTTGTATAATCTTCAAATAGAATGTATTTGTCTTTTTTGTTGATAATTTTTTCAGATAATAAAGAAGATGTATTAGAAGACCAGTTATCTAATAATTTATTTGATTCAAGAAATTTGAAATACCTTGATGATGTAGATACACTAAGGAATGAAATGTTATGATGAAATTTTTTACTAGACAAAATGAATCTCATATAAAATAAATTATTAATACCTTCTTTTATGCCATCGTCATCTTCTTCTAATAAATTCCTTAAAATATTTATGCCACTTAAATTAATTCCAAATTGTAAGGCCCATTTGATAAAAAACAGATTGCTGGCAAATGTGTTATTTTTCTTGATTGATTTCAGTATTGTATTGCTTGGTGATTCATAGCCAATTTGTACAGATTCAAAATTGGCTAATGACATTTTTTTTATTAACTCGAATGTGAGCCCTTTTGTTGTCACTTCGGCTGTTTTAATAGAAAAATCATTGTATTTCTGTCTAACGTTAATTAATTCGTCTAGTAGCGTATCGAATCTTATATTATCGTTAGCTACGATATTATTATCAAGAAAAAATATAGATGTGCAATTAAATTTTTCAATGTAATTTAATATTTCGTTTTTAACGCTTTTTACGGATTTAGTTCTAAATTTATATCCTTTGTTTAAAAAGCAAAATTTACACCTTCCCCAATTGCACCCTCTACTTGCTTCAATTGGAATCATTAAAGTAAGAGGTAATTTATGAAGTCTTATTTGTGAAAAATAATCTGACATATCAAAACTGACATTGTTTAAATTTATGTAAGTATTAATCGCTTTGTTAGACGTGATTGTATTACAATTTCGATAACAAATATGCGGAATTTTGTTAAGTACTCCTTCAGAAAAACCATGTTGAGCCAGTAATAGTGTTGAGTTTTCACCTTCCCCCCAAGATGACAAGTCAAAACAATTAAAGTTTTTAAGAATAGTTTGGGCTTCTTGGGGTGTTCCAAACCCACCTATGATTATAGGTAGTTTTTTATATATTTTCTTTATCTCTTTAGCTATAATAGTTGCCACAATCCATTGTGAGAACTTTGCAGAAAAACCAACAAATAGTAGTTCTTTCATGTTTATGGATTGCAGACATTCTTTGATAATATGAATTAACCTTTTATCTTGTTCGTAAAAATATGAATATAAATAGGCTATCCCTTTTGAGTGAATTTCAGGCTTATGATAAAGGACAGAATATGCTAATTTGTTCAAGAGTTCTTGATCATTTTCTTCAATTGCAATATGAATATAAAAAGGTAATAATTTATAGATGTCATCTCTATGTATGTAATCTCCAAAGTTGAGATAATTTCGTAGAAAAGAGTTAAGTTTTAAATTCCAGTATAAAACATCTGTTTTAAATCCATTATTTTGTAATGTATGCTTAAGAACAGAGAGTGCAGGTGATGCACAATTTTCCATTGCGGGAGGAAGGCAATTTAATAAAATCGTTTTCATATTAGAGCCTGTTTAAATTTTCCATTTTGAAATAAAAAGAGTGTTTTTTTCTTTCCTTGAAAATGATTATTTTTTAGTTACCACGCTTAAAATAATCATGTATTCAACATGGTTAGAAGAAACACAGTGGCAAGTTATCAAGAAAATCTTGAATTTGCAAGAAAGGAAACGGAAATATGATTTACGTGAAATGTGGAATGCTATTTTCTATGTAGTGAAAATCGGTTGTCAGTGGCGTATGCTTCCCTCCGATTTCGCTCCTTGGGAGTTGGCTTACTACTATTATTGCAGATACTCCTCTTTAGGTGAATTTGAATTATTATTGAACAACTTACGAGAAAAAGTACATTTATAGATGGGGTAAAAAGCAGAGGTGAGCCTTGGTATTATGGATAGTCAACGTGTGTGTTTGGGAAATCACCGTTCCCTTAACGGCGGCATTGATGGGAACAAGAAAGTAAAAGGTGTCAAGTGTCATGTGGTGGTGGATAAAAATGGCTTTCTACTTGCTGTCATGGTGACGATTGCTTGTGTACATAATAGTAAGTTGTTTATTTACTGGTAAGGTATCTGAGGGAAAATATCAAAGTAATATTGGCTGACGCCGGATACTGTGGAGAAATAACCCAGAAGATCAAAGATGTTTTTGGAGATATCATAGAAGTTATCGTTAATGATGATAAGGTAAAAAGTGGATTGTAGAAAGAACCTTTTCATGCGTAAATAAATTGTACTCTCCATTGTAAAGAGAGCAGTTTCTAACCATTAATAAATTGATTCGTACAGTCTGGACAAAACACAAGAAAGATACAAATGCGCTTGGCTATTATCTTTCGGCATTTTGTTGTTTTACAACAGCTAAGAAAGAAAAGTTTCATACACACGTTAAAGGACTCGCAGCTTTGATCGCTTAGCTGTTGAGATTAGTTTTATGTACGACCTCTGGCTGTTTTTTACGACAGCAAGCCAGTGAAAGTTACCCTTTTGTATGCTTCTGACTTGCCTTCGGGGGATTGAAATATCATCGCGGCTGATTTTTACTTTATAGCAGAGTACTTCCAGTTCCTTCTTTAAATATTTTTTTCTTTTCTTTTCTGTTCTATCCTTGGGGTGAGATATTCCGCCTCGAGTTCCTTGTACTCACAGGTGTTATTAAGTATATGTCATGCCGATTTCAGTATCGAGTGCCCTACTACTATCAAAGCCCTTTTCTTACCCCCTGTGGACTGCCAACCGGTGATGGCGTGCACTGTAAAAGGTATTCTTGGTACGGATTACTGCCCAGGCAGTCTCTGTAATGATGGCTTTCAACTGTTCGTTTTTATGTGTGATTGTTTTACTTTTTTACCTGCGATTTCATTATTCCCCGGACACATACTACCCCACTAAGTCAGATGCTTTTTCCGTAGGGAAGGCTTCCATATCGACACCTATTTCTGCTATCAGGTCTTCTACTGTTTTTCTGCTAAGTCCGGGGGATAAAAGTTTAAGCACATTCTCATAAGGGGAAAGAACGACCTTAATGCGGGATGTCAGGTCTACAATGATAGCTTCTGTCTGTTCAATATCCTTTCGGATGGTTTGCAATATATAAGCATGATGCGGTTTTATAAAACTTTCACACGCCTGATAAAGTAGTTTCGGATCGACTTCAAGTTTTTGTGATACATGCAGGTTATGTCGTTTCTTTTTACGTGTCCTTTCTTTATCAGTATGTTTATTAACTAGGTTGCCACTACGCTGTCCAAATGACTCATGGTGTTGGATAGTTTGATGTTGCAGTCTTCCAAAATATCACGATACGGTTTTTCTCGGAGGTTATATGTTATATTAGCTTGTTGCGGTAACGGGTTAGGTCACGAAGTTCATGCTGTTCGCGTTCTAGTATGTAACTTGGTTTCAACAGACCTGTCAAAAGCTGCTTACAGATCCATGCGCTGTCTCTCTTATCCGTCTTATGACCGGGCACATATTTGATATGGTGGGTGTTCACAATCCAGACTTTCATACTGAGACATTCAAGAATCTTATAGGCAGGTTTCCAGTAAACACCGGTACTTTCACTGTTACATGGGTAATGCCATTGGATAATAACTATTCTTTTAATCCCATCAAAGAACTACTGAAGGTTTTCTAGCTGCGGGTTCCAGTTTTGAGATCTTTGCCACTTATCGTGGTTATCATACGTCCTTGTGGATATCTATTCCACAACCTCGGAGAATCACTTGCTTAAAAGCTACTGTATTCATGTATTCTATCTGTTGGTAAATGCTTCTAAGGTAGTTAATATTCACCAATTTACATCCTTTTGGACAAAATTTATTTTATGGGTGTTTCATGCTTTGACAGCTATAGAAGGCTTTTTCCGAAATTATGAATTAATATGTGATTCGGCAGAGGAAATGGTAAAACTAACATCTATTAAGATGCTATTGGATAAAATTTAAACAGGCTTTTATAAATATTGAATATTTTACGTTACTCATTAGACATAATCTACTCTATTGTCAGAATCATATTCTTTAGGTATATTATCAATTCGGCAAAGAAGATTGAACTGCTTTTTTAGATTATTGTATCACAATACTTATGCAACTTATTGGAAATTTTATTCGCAAGTAGTGCATAGCTTAATTACTATCAACCAAAAATTTATAATATATAATACAATCTTGATAATATTACAATGGCTTATTAATCGATATACATAAGTCTAAAATTATTGTTAATTTCTGTTTTGTATTATTCGTAAGTTTCTAATTGTATTGCTTTATGTGCTTTAAGTAATTCGCATTGTAATATTTGTAAAAATGATATATGTAAACAAAATGATAAGTTGACATCGTTAAAATTGAATCTGTTTAAACCTTAGACGTTGTTGACTAATAAATTATATGTGCTTTGAGTATATTTTTTTTTTAATCTAAAGAAAGGTTAATTGTCCCGCTGTATTATAGGGTACTGGTTTTTCAATATATGATATTGATAATTAAGTAAATAATATCCTTTTGTTTGATTGTTAGAAAATGCAATTATTGTTAAATATAGATTTATATTAAAAAATATTAAAAATATTGTGTTTTTGTATTATTTGTTGCTATATTTATAGCAAATAAAATACAGACAATAAGAGTTCTCCTCAACTCTATTGCCCGTTTTGAAGTGAGGATAAAATTTTTAGAAGTATGAAAAAACTAAAATTAAAAAAAATCACGCTTGCTGAAATGCCGTCTGAAGCTATGGATAAAGTAAATGGTGGAAACAACGAAGTAAAAAGTGCTCCTATAACAACGATTTCTCTGATATCTCTTTACACTTATTCAATTATTGCATCAGCATGTGATGATTGTGCTTCATATGGCTGTAATACGAGGTATTGTCAACAAGAATCTAAAGCGTCTTATTGCTTATGTACAGGTTGACAAATTGATAAATTTGTTATGTCTAATAATCATGAGTAGTCAGAAGCTCATAAATTAAGTTTCTGGCGGAGGATATATTTTACATATTATTGTTTAGTTGTGACGCTAAATTATTATGTAAAAAGAGAGAGATTCTACTAAATATGGAGGGTGTATCGATCCCCCAAAAAAAGATTAGATAATTAATTACTTCAAAAGAGTTCGGTGTTATACGGAACTCTTTTTTTTACCGTGGTTTATTTTGCTGCTATAACAATATATGTTATGGTTCAGTTGTGAAATTTAGAGGGTTTAGTTAAAATGCTTATTTTGTGGCATTAAACCAAAACTGACACTCCCCATAAACTTTTTATGTACATCTACATTCCAAAGGTTTTTTCTAGAGATTGAGGTTCAAACATTCTCTATTTCTAGGAAGGCTACGTACCTGTGCATGCAGTGTTGTCGCTGGGAAGATCTTGTCACAGGCAGATATACCTGCAACTGGGGAATCTAGTTGCCTCTGGTACTCGCATTTTGTACGGATAAAATGTGGCATGCGTCCAGCTTGCTCAGTGATATGAAATCGAGGGATATAGATGCGGCACACTTTGCCGCTGTGACAAATCCCGTGAAGAATCATTACAAGAGGATGTTGGACTACTTTGTGAACTGTAGTGCCAATGCAGCAGCGGAAATATTTAACGTAAAAATTAAAGCTTTCAGAGGAGCAGTGATAAAAATACGGTTGAATTTGTTGTGGCTCTTAAACTACTTATTTTCAATCATGTATTTTTCTTGTTGCAACACAACTATCTTAGTGTCTTTCTGCCGATGATGTTTGTTCCTATTCCGCTTTTCCCAATATTGTCATGATGAATGAATAGTTTCCTGTGCAGAAGCTTTTTATGAAGTAATACTTAAGGCAACTTAATATTGATAGCCTGAGATTTAGAGAATAATACGAGTTAAAGCTTGTGTCTCAAATTTTTCTTGTATACTAGATCGATAAATTCGTGAGAATTATGTAGATGGGTTTTATATACTTCTTCCATCGTAATCTGAAAATAAAAGGAGCATACTGTAAATGTGGTTATCTAGACTTCTTTTATTAGTATTTATAAAGTTCTCAAAATTGTAAAATTAGATAAAGATAGATTTGTTTTTTCTTAGCTGTGATAATGGAAGGTTAAAAGAGTAAATGAGTTAAAAAAATAAATAAGATTAGAATGCTTGAATTATGTTGGTGTCCCAATAGAGTAGATACAGTAGCGAAAGACTTAAGAGACTATTTCAAGCAGTTTGTTGACGAGGATGACGTTTCTCATTGTTTTGCAAATAAAATCAATGAGATGCCCTTGGAACTCCAATGATTTAAAACCCATTATGTGACATTTCTCACTCTGAGTGCGTTGCAGCGCAAAATGCTACTGATGATTTATCTTAACGTAAGAAAAAGAAATAAGAATTTGAATAAATACTAAATTTAATTAGGAATCTGTTGGATATTTGAACCTTGATGTGGCGTTTTGTGAAAATACTATAAATATAGTAACTCTCTAAAGTACCTTTTATTTATGAAATTTATTAAATGGGGAGCGCTGATGAAGAAAAAAAGCATGGCTTAGGGACTTTCATGCTTCAGGTTTTCTAGGACTTCTAATATATGAGTCCGCTAAAAAAAACGGGTGGTTTATTTCTTATTGATTTTTTAATTATTTCAATGTTAATTAGATATTACATGTTTGAAAGCTTATTCGTACATTTATGTTGTAAAAATGTATAGAAATGTTCAAGGAAGCAGACCATAATCGCCAGCTTGATATATTCAACGACAAGTCGTTGAATATGTGCAAATGTGCACATCCATGATATCTCAGACCCAGATCTTTGGCACAACATGTTTTATATTTTGATCACCTCAAAGATTGACAAGATCGTATACAAAGCCGAATGCGGATGCAGTGATGCCGAGCTGGAAAACAAGTGTGATTTCGCCGTGCATTGAGATTGTTTGAAATAGGCGATGCAGTCCCACATATTATATGGTTTGCTATTGTTTGGTTGTATGCGCAAAAAAAAAGGTGACTTGTTAGCGAAATGTTTTGCTCAACTGAGCTCACTTCAAGCAGTCAGGTTCAACATTTCAGAAAAGTCCGTGTATGGACAGTAGGCTTATTGGTAGTAACATTGCTTGGTATTCACGTTATCAGCTTGTCTACGAGACATTTCTCAAGTGCATCAACGAAGATACAACCAACCCTTTCCCTTCAAAGTTGAAAGAGAAAGTGCTTGTGCTGCTTCATAAGAACGCAAAGAGTGTAATCTATACTTCCGTTCAGGACACCATCGCTGCCAAACTTCAAAACATCGAGGCTGGTTATTTCCAGAGATAATTGCTGAACGGGAGTTTATCGTCACCCTTCTCTATCGTGTCGTGTGTTTTGAGGTCGTAAAAAAGAAAGATGAAGAAGGCGATGATACAGATGAAGGCAATCTGCTTCCACGTGACAAACATTTAATTAGTGCTCTCAGTGTCCAAAATTCTAATGATTTCGAAGCGGACTACCGCAAGAAGAATGACTAAAAAGTAAAAGGCTACAGTGCCAACATCACCGAGAAGACAGAAGAAGGCAAGTCTTCTATCATTACAAGCATACAGATAGAGCCTGCAACAACGACTGACAATTCATATGTGACTGATGCCACTATCGCTACCGAAAGTGTCACGGGCAATAGTGTGCAAACACTATATGCGGATGGCGTATACGGAGAAACGAACAGGGCTTTTGTTAAAAAGCATGGTATGGACTTTATAACAACCGGAGTGCAGGGTAAAACCGGCCGCTTTGATTTTGAAATGACAGGTAAGGCCCTTCAAGTTACGAATAAGAAAACCGGGGAAGTTATTCCGGTGGAAAAGCAAGAAGGGAAGTAGAAGATACGCATTAATTGAAATACACCGCTAAGATATTTTTCTGAAGAGTACACGCAGGGGATTACCGAGAAAAAATGGCGGCAATAGATTTCTAAAGAAGAACTTAACAAAAGAAATAATGTGGGAACAAGTATTTTCAGTACTGCTTCCATGCTCGCAATAACAAGACATGTTACCGTAATCTTACAAAGCATCGTATGCATATATATGCCCGTTGCATGTGAATGAATCTTGTGAGGCTGACAATCTTCCAAATTGCAATACTTCAAAGAACTATTTGTACTCTTATAGGCTTTCTTTTAACATTTAATATTTCCTTATCTCACGAAAAATATCTATTTTTGTCATATAATAATCTCTAAAAAGGATGCTATGTCTCCACACCTTATTGGGGTGAAAAAATTGGATGTTTTTATCGATTATTATTTAATGTCGAATTAGTTTATAATTTCATTTTATGAAAAATACTTTTATATTATTACTATATGTTTGTATCTCTCTTGGAGCAAACGCTCAATTGTTATGGCAAATTTCTGGTAATGGACTAACTAAACCTTCCTATGTGTTTGGTACACATCATTTATCACCTCTTTCTATTTTAGATAGCATTATCGGTTTTAAACAGGTTATGAATGATGTTGAACAAGTATATGGTGAGTTGGTAATGGATGACATGAAGATCCCTATTAATATGCAAAAAGTACAACAAGCTACTCTGCTTCCAGGTGATACTACGCTACAGACTTTGATGACTGAAGCACAATATGATAGCATAGCTCTAAAAATAAAACAATTAATGGGAGTTGAACTAAAAATGATGAATAAGTTAAAGCCAGCAGCTCTGACATCACAGATAGCTGTTATATTAGCAATGAAATCTATGAACAATTTTAATCCCCAGCAACAACTTGATGGATGGATTCAAACAGAAGCTCGAAAACAAGGTAAAAAGGTTTATGGATTGGAAACTATAGATATTCAGATAAAGGTTTTATTTAATTCTCAGAGTTTACAGCGTCAGGCAGAACAGCTATTTTGTACTTTGATGCATTTAGATTTATTAGATCAAATGTCTCAAAAAATGACAATCGCTTATCTCAATCAAGATATAGATTTGATAGAAAAAATAATGAAAGAAAAAATGGATAATGCGTGCGATTTCTTTCCTGAGGAAGAAGAGGAATTAAATTATGGACGCAATGCTAATTGGGTTAAACTTATGCCGCCGATAATGAAAGAAAAATCAACTCTATTTACTGTAGGGAGTGGTCATTTGCCTGGTAAACTAGGTGTATTAAACATGCTGGGTAAACAAGGATATACGATTAAGCCAGTAAAATAATTGATAGTATATTTGTTGGCAAGATTAATACATATGAGTTTGTTTTTTATGTTAAAACAATATCCTAATGGTTAAAAAATGAAACTTTGATGTAAAGTTGGGGAATTACAAGTTAGAGTTTTTATACGTTTTATTATAATTTACACTAAAAGTATTGGCTTTCCTGCCTTTCTGAGTAAAGTATCGTAAATGTTTAATCAGGGGACACCGGTATTGTGACGGGGACTATAATTTGGCGTGAACTGTTTTTTTGTAGGTATCGCAGTTATATTTCTGTTTTAAGTTGTCTCTTCTTTATGCTGTTTTTTTATACGCATGTAAGTCATAATAAGGTTAGTTTTGAAATATCTGTTTCTTTCATCTATCGTATCTAGGTGTTTCTCGTATCCTTGCAGTTTGGGCAAGTGCTTCTCATTGATTTTTTATTTGATGAAGTTCAGATTGACTGTGGTTTACTAAGCTAATGTCATCTGTTTTTGCTTCCAAAGTATGTCGGTCAATTTTTCGAAATATTGTTGTCATAGAAAACGCCTTCATTAACATGAGGAGGTATACATTATTTTTTTTGCTACCTTTTGTGTTTTTTTATACTTTTCGTCGGACAAAGGTATAGTGACAGCTGCTGAGTTCATCTTGATTCCATCAATATATTACTTTTTCCAGTTGCTATGCCCTAATTCCATTAGCATGGGAACAATTGGAGTAAACGGGCTGTGAATACTGTTCTTCAAATGCTTGTTATGGAGACTGAGGCTTAATGGTACGGAAGTTGGAATGGACTTGCCCGAAAGCTCACATGTAAAGGATGTTTTCCTGAAGTGGGCGTACCATTTTACGACAAGAGTACATATTATTAATATGCACTTGTATTCTCCATTGATTGGTTCGGCCCGCGGTATTTCTTCATGTTGCAGGCTAATTGGTCAAGTTCAGGATAAACACCATATTTATGTTTTAAAACTTTTCCTAAGGTATCAATTATACAGAGGAAAATACTATCTTTGTATACATTAAGTCTTGTGGTTATTTATTGGGTTTATTCATATGAGGATTATTAAAGTTTGAAATTAAATGTTTTGTATCTTGAGCATGGTAATAGGTTCTGTAGGATTTGATTGGTCTATTGTATTAGCCTAAAAATTTAGTTTGCAGTAGATAAGATTGTTTCTTTAAATTTGTTTTAATGAAATGTTATATTAATATTTTATGAAACGAGCTGTTTTAACAATTAAATTCTATAAGTAAATGAATATACATAGTTTGAGAAATAACACTATATCTATTTAAATTATAATTTGTTACATGGGGGACTTAATCTTTAATTTAATATATATTATTTATGGATAATTCTTTTTATTTAGAGGATGCGGAAATTATCAAACAGCTATTTTTGAAATCACCACATCTCCAATCAAATAGTCTTTATAAAGGGAAAATGGGTATTGTTTTGTTCCTTTACGAATTTGCAAATCTTACTCAAAATGATGCTTTCAAGAGGTTTGCTTCTTTTTTATTAGATTTATTGTGGGAAGATATAGAGATGGATTCTCCTATAAATTTAGCATTAGGGCTTTCAGGGATAGGAGTTGGTATCGAGCTTTTATCACAACGAAAATTTATTGATTGTAACAATACGTCTGAGTTATGTTTTGAATTGAATAATCAAATAATGACTCAAAATATATATCGACTAACTGACTATACATTTGAAACTGGGTTAAGTGGTATAATATATTATGTACTTATACATATCAAAAATAATAGGCATCATTCATTTGATAAAGTTTTTCTCTCTGAAATATTTGAAAAATGCATACAGATAGATCAAGCGAAGCTAAATGAAATTAGCAAATTTTATATATCATATTATCTTGATTATTTCAAAGGTGAGAAAAATAATAATCTTAATCCTCAATTAAGTCATTTTATAAATAAGAAGTCTGTCAAAAATCTTAAGTCAATGGATGATATGGGGCTTTATGAAGGTATTGTAGGTTATTTATATTTGAAATATTTTTTATGAACAAACACTATTATGCTAAATAGTGTCTTTATGATTTTTTTTTTTTTGTATATGTTCTTGATTATTATCGTGTTAAATATTTGAATATGAAACAACATATTTTTATTATAAATGAAAAGAATTTAGCATCAAGTTATGGAGTAGGCACTTACATAAACGAATATATTAAATGTTTGCGCAGGTTTGATTTGGAGATTCATTTAGTTACATTGTTTTGTGATGAAGAATTATATAACTTATATGAGAATGAATTTGTTGACTATATTAATATACCCACAACTATATTGAAAAATACAAAATATTACCATCAAAGTGTCTGTGCAATAATAAAATTATATTATGCTAAAATAGAAAAGCCGCTTTTTCATCTGAATTTTCATCAAAATATTTTTTTTGTCAAATACATTAAAGATTACTTTAATGATGCAATTATCTTATATACAATCCATTACTCGTGTTGGAGCTTACAATTAAATTCAGACGTTAATTTGTTTAAATCGATTTTATCTAAATACAATAGTAATGGAAATTTGTCGGAGTTAGAGCATCGTGTTATATTAGAATTTGAAAAAGAAAAAGAATTATTTAATAAGGTAGATAGGATTATTTGCCTTTCTAATGAGACATATGAAATTTTGAAAAGTGAATATTTAATTAGTCCAACAAAAATTAATTTAATTCCTAATGGGATTGAAGATTCATACACTCCGCTTTTAGGCAATCAAAAAAATATTATTAGAAAGTATTTTCATATTAAAAAAAAAGAAAAGATAATTCTTTTTGTGGGAAGGCTTACTGCTTTAAAAGGAGCATATATATTATTAGATAGTTTCAAGAAAATATCTCCTTATCATACAAACTATAGATTATTTATAATTGGCGATGGCGATTTTAATTTATTACTAAATCAAGCAGAGCCTTATTGGGACAGAATAACCTTTACAGGTAAAATAGATAAAGAGAAATTAAATCAACTATATAAAATTGCAGATATTGGAATTATACCATCTTATTGTGAACAATGTAGTTATGTCTGTCTAGAAATGATGATGAATGCGATACCTTGTATCGTCTCTGATGGAATTGGTTTAAATTCAATTTTCAAAAATAACATTAACAGTATTGTTGCTAAAATTGTCGATTATCAAAACCCCGATTCATATATTCTTAATCTTGAGAAATCAATTTTAGATATGATTAATAATGCCAGTAAAAAGGATAATATATCAAAAAAATCAAGATTAACATATCTAGAAAAATTTACTTTGGATCATATGTTTGAGAACTATAAAAAATTATTTCTTACATTTAATATAAGAGTAAAAGAGTGGTAATAATAGAGTGTTTGTTATAAATTATTCTTCGAATAAGCTCCCAAGTAGTGTTGAAGAATTTATATAGTGGATGTGAGATTATGGTGGTTGTAATGGTTTAAACTGTCGTTTAAGACAATGGTCTATTTTTAAAAGAGTAAGTCAGATGCTTTTTATGTGTAAGCATTCAGTAATCCCATATTGCAACATCTAAAATATTGTAAGCATCCGATAAAGTACACATTGTAAAGTCAAGAACTCCTCTGTTGCTTTGCATGTAAAAAAGACGATGAAACGTACAATGAGTAAAAGAGTTATGAAAAAAACAGTCCAGTGCCTTGGCCATAAGGATTTCTGTGAGAATGAAGCCTATTCAGTATCTTGTTTCCATTATTGGAAGTAGAAGTTTGGTTTGAGCTGTGCTTATACCAGCCATTCAGATAAAGCTCCCAATGATATATATTCCTTTAGACCTGGGTCACAGTAGTCGTCTCTCATAAGTTGTAATTACCGAAGTAATCATAGAATTTTTTTCCGGTATTAGAATCCACTTTGACAGTCACGGAGCTGTAGAAAATACAGCGATTGTTCATTGCTTGCCACCTGCAAGGCGCATTCAGCCAATCCAGGAGAATGGCTGAATGATGTCATACCCTAACTTTCGTACTAGTTGGAGAGAGGAGTCGGCAAAGAATGTGCGCGACTTGCTTCCTGATGTCTGGAAGTTGAAGAAATTTGATAAAAAGCCAATTGGAGTTTGATGAGAATTTAATAAGACGGTAAAACCTTCTCATCAACTTTGCATTTGTTAACAAAAAGAGTTGACTGTCTTTATGAATCTACAATGTGTACTTTATACAATATTCAAGTACAGATAATTCTTGAATGGTACGTATCATTTTGAATTTGGCGTTAGTCCTTGTGAAAAATTCTCTGATTTTTCCCGGGTATTCCATATTTCCCAAGGTGACATCCGAATATCCAAAATCTTTTTGTTCCGAAATAAATGGATAAATCACCATCTTGTTATGAATGATTTTGGATAATACTCCGTCGGCAGTATCATTCTCTTGAAATTCGTATGACAGAATTGTGTCAAATGCAGATGAATAAATTACAATAAATTGAGTATTCCAAAACCAGTCTACCCAATAACGATGATATCCGACAGGAACGGCTTGTCCGAATCCTCCGATACCTCCGGATAAAAGTTCGGCTCCTTGCATATATGCCTCCTGGATTTCTTTAAATAACAGTCCGGATGAATAATTCTCAGTAAAGAAGTGGTCGTCTTCACAGATGACAATTACATCGTCTTCCCGCTCTTTAGCCATCTTTATCACCTTTGTTATGCTGTTCCAAAGTCCAATCGTACCTTTGGAGTGGGTGCATGCTTCGACAAGATGAAATTCAAATTCCGATTTTCCTTCAAATTCACGAACGATATGTTTCCTTCTTTCCTCTCTTTCTTTTATGTTGATGACATATACGGGGATATAAGTCCCTTCTTCCCTCTCTTTTATGGAAATAAGCAAGTCGTTCATGCGCTTTTTCCAAACATTCCAATTCAAGCGTGTTTCAAAATGCTTTCTACATTCTCTTCTGAGATTGGTATACATATCTTTATTCATATATAAATCTATGATTTTATCTGCATACTCAGATGCCGGAGTATCAGCAGTAAATAAGAATCCATTGTACCCATTATGGACAGCTTGACTTATACCTCCAACATCGGTAGTTAGTACAGGTATGCCATAGGCGGAGGCTTCACAATATATAATGCCGAAACAATCAAACAGAGTGGGAGCAATCAGATAATGGGATTGGCTGAGTATTTGTTCAAAAAGTTTTTGTCCTTCAGATGATGATTTGTCGATATAAGGATAAACAACAATATCTGTATCCTTTGGTATTTGTGTAGGTGTACTTCCAATAATAGTCAATGTGCATGGGATTCCTTTCTTTTTTACAGAATAGAAAATTTCAATAGTCTTATTTCCACCTTTCATTTCCCAATTTTTACCTATAAAAAGCAAGTTGCAGACAGATATGCAATCATGATCAGTATACTCAGGGATGTTGTCTATATTGGCTCCGAACTCTATAACGCTGATTTTTTCAGGTGTTGCATGGTAATGGTTGATGGCACTGTTTTTGGCCCATTCGGAAGCATATACAATATGTGTTGCCTTTTGGATTGATCTTTCTTCCAGCTTTTCGGCTAAATCGAGTTTTGGGGAATCTGCGATTTTCAGATATTGGTTGAATAGTCTGCAAGTGGTATCACCTATATATACAACAGGGATGTCTGTTGTCAGATAGGCTAAAAAGAAATAATCCCGGCAGATAATCAGGTCATAGTATTCATAATGGAATAAATCGGTTAACATCTTTCCGAATAGTTGGGCATATTTTTCTGGTGAAAAAGGAGGGTCTTCCCCGAAGTTTTCCCGGTGGAATTTGATAGCTTCTTCATATTGCTGCCAACCTGTCCAAGTTAGCCGATGATCTTTTTCCAAATGATGATACATATAATATAATGTTCCCGACCAGTTGTGTATGTCTCTCGGATTCAGGGAGGAAAGGAATGCTATATTCATAATGGTTTCAGTTATGGTTTTCTAAATAAAAAAATATTCCGGTATGATTTTTCAGTGCTTTTGTCAACTCTTCCTTACTTTGTCGGCAAGTATTTAGAAGTACTTTTTGATTATGCCGTGCCTTTTTTCTATTATCCACTCCTATGTCTGGTTTTCTTTCATGGTGGAGATGATAAAGCGCTCCTTTAGTTCTTGCTATTGGCAATTCCAAAATCTCCAGTCTTTTTACTCTCTCTACATCTTCGGGGCCCCATCCGTAGAAACCTTCATTCTCACCTCCTGTTTCCAAATATTTAGTTTTATTCACAAGAAAGGCTCCTCCTACCGATGGGCGTCCTATCAGTCTATGTCCCATTCCTTCGTGTAATATTGTAATATCTTTTCTGATTGATTGACTTTCCTCTTTATCCAAAAAACGGAAATTACCATCATAAGGGAAGCTTAATACACAGCCTTTTTGAATATAGTTGATGGCATCCATTAGCTGCTTTTCGGGTACAAGTACGTCAGTATCCCAAATACCTACAATGACATGACGTGCGTCTTTTAATAAAATATTAAGATAACGTGTCCGATAAAATACGGTCTCATAATCTTGAATAAAGCGGTAGCGGATTCTTTCATGTGGATGGAAATGGAAATGTTGTTTTTGATCGGCTTCCAATATATCTATATAGATAAAAGGAGTCTGCAATAGATATTGTAGGACACAATGCAGATTTTCTTTTCGTTCAGTAGAATCAATTCTCACTGGTATAACAATGCTGATAGGTTCCATTCTTTACTTATATACTGAGGTTAATAACTTTTTGTCGCAACATTCCAATAGATTTTCTATTTTGGCATTCATTATATTCAGTGTGTGCAATAAAACCAAAATAAAATAAAATTCATAATAATCCTTGTCTGTAGAATTATCTTGTAAGGCTTCAGCTATCCAGTCAATGAGATAGATAGTATATTCTTTTAAGTCCAATACAGTCGGTTCTTCGGAATCTTTTCTATAGTAAAGCCGATGATATAAGTAACAAGCTAGTCCTAATATTCCCTGTTCAATACTTAAATCGAATGGTGGGCGGACATTTATAGCAGCAAATACTCTACTGTCTATTTCTGCCAGAATTTCATCTGTGTTTCCTTCCACAAAACCATTTTGTATCAGATATTCCGTTCCTGCTCCTATTCCGCACAGACCGTCTCTATATGCTAATGACATATCTTTAGTACATTCGTTCCATATATCATCCAGCATTTCCTCCGCCCGTATCCTCCATTCTTCTTCTTTTGTATTACGGTATAATCGGAACAGGGCAATCGTTTTTCCCATTTTGTTAAGCATAAACTCTTTTCATTTTAGATTACATAGAATTGCTTTTTTTGAACGATAATACTTATTTAAATACCAATAAATTACTAATTCTACAGTTCTCTGGTTAATTCTATACATACGATTTACATGCATGTGAATTATGCTAGAAAGTTTATTATTTTTACCGGTCAAGATGTTTAGAGGAATAGTTCTCATAATATATATATTTTTTTTTATCTCTTTATTCCACCAACAGTGTTTACTCTCATCATTCAAACATTTCTCAATTTCATTTCTATATTTTCTATATTTCAAATTTAATATATGCCCAATAGTACAATCAGATTGATATAATTCTAAAAAATATGCTTTACTATTCTTTTCTGTAAAATTAATTTTTTCATCAAGGCTAAAATTACATATATCCATAATCGAATCAATAAACTTCATCGATATTTTATATCTATCTTGGTCTGTACAATTTAGTCTTTTAAGACACTTAGTAATCAAACAGCTGTCGTAGTAAAAAAAAGTCTCAAAATGAACTATCTCATTGTATTCATACCTTTCCAATTCTCTTGTATAAGTGTCTAATTGAACTTTAGTTATGATTAAATCCTTAACATAACGGTTAAGAGTTTTATAAATAAGATGAAGAATAAATGCATAATTATTTATATTAGTGCAATGTAATCTTAACCTAATATGATAATTAGGATCCATATATCTTACAAAGAAGAATGAATCTATCATTCTCTGTTTTATAAGAAGATTTATCTTGCACATAATATCATTAATAAAAATATTTTCTATTGTTTTCGGTCCAGAATATATTTTAAAATATATCCATTCTCCTCCTATTATAAATATACGCTGTGTCATTTCTTATATAGATTTATTATAAGTTCATTAGCAAAAAAACCTTCTTGAGACTCAACAAGATTTATATTTTTAGAACTATATAGAAATTCTTCTAAAATAATTGGTCTCTTTTTCTTGAGCTCACTAATAAAAATTTTAACAAGATGTTCTTTGTTGAAATTTATATATAATTGATTGTCCCCCAAAGTTATTAATATTTCGTCTGGTATTCTCTGTTTTAGTTTCCAAGAATACAATTCATCGCTATTTAAATTTTTATTTTGTGGAAATTCATTGGGATGAATTAACCATCTAGCTGGTTTTAGTATTACATTAGAATAGATAACTCTTGGGAGAAATGATTTATTATGAAAATATGATCCCCAATCAAAAGAGTAAGACATGGATTCTTGATTTATATAATCTGATAAAAAGCTATATATTGGAAGCCCATTTTTTGTATTATGTGCAGTTGATAACATTGGAATAATTCTTTTCTTATTCTTTTTTGATTTCAATATAACTTCTTGTCCATGGTACACTGAAATGGTTATATCATCAATTGGTATGATCTTCTTTACATACTTAGTGGTTGGACTAGATAAATAGCAAATTCCATATTGTCTATTATTAGGATGCATTTGAATATTTCCAATTCTATCCTCTGGAAGATGCATTACCTCAGCGACTATGCAATCTTTATAATATAATTCATCACGTTTATTTATTTCATTTACAAAATTTTCAATTTTAGAATCTAAATATTCAAATCTTGAAATCAATCTAGAAGTAGCACCCCCAATTATCCCTTTTAATAAAATAGATGGCGTATCATCATTTGATAAAACAGAGAGCATGACTGAACACTGAGGAAGTTTTAAGTCACGTTCTTCGAATTCATTTAAATCTTCATCTAGTATTTCAATCTCATGCAATCCTTGTTTTATAGCCTCTTCATACTTTTTTATTAGCAACATCGTGACTGGAGTCAGATCCATATCGATCTTATAAGATCGGTCTAAAAAAGGATTGGGCAACCCTTGTAATAAAGGATTTATATCGCCATTGTTCTCAGTCCAGTTTCCATAACCAATTCCTACTTGTGGGTCTAATGCTACAACTAGTGGTACTTCCTGCTCTTCATACTTTTCATAAAATCTCCTCTTAAAAAGCTCAAAAGTCTCAGATTTATGGCTTGGCTGAAATTTTGAAAAGAAGTATATGCATTTATCAATAACTTTAGTAATGTTATTTCCTATTATGCCTTGTTTAACTTTATTTAAAGTATCTACTTGCATTAGAGTATCTTGCTCAAATAACATACCATCCGATAATAAACGGTATATATTATTAATAATCGATTCTTTATTTCCTAGTGATTCCTTGTCACATTCTTTTAATAAATATATGAGAGAATTAATGAATTCTAGATTATAATTAATTTCTGAAAGATTATGATGCAATTGTTGAATCAAATCTTCGCCAACCACAGATGGCTCCAAATTACTAATTAAGATTTGTTCATCAATAAGTGTCTGAACAAAATTTAAAGCTTCTTCCTCTTCTATTTCTTTATTTTTTATCAATAGCCTAATTATTTCCTTTTTTGTTAAAGGGGTCTTCTTTAATGCTTTTATTATATTGTTTAAATATGGTGTATGAGAAATTTCAGAGAAGGTATAATTCCGTTTAGATTTATTGATGCGATACTCAATATAGCGCAAATTTTTACCTAAAAAATACGAAGTTGTATTTACATGATATGTAATTGCATTCTGTATCTGTGGCATTAAATCTAACTTTCTTATAAGTTCACATAAATAGTTCATATCTATACGTGTATATGTCTTATAATTTTTAAGGTCTGACATAATTATGTTAGAATAATTATCATCAATTCTAATAGGTACTATATCACAACCCGCAAAAATACCGTATGGTGTACATCTTGTACAACTACGGACATAATATTTTATAGCGGAATTTATAGTCCTTTCATTTATATTATTTTTTATATATAATTCTTGGTAGAGAACAGGAGTTGCAATATAAACTGCTTCTTTAAATGATTGCTGAAATATTGATAACTCAAAGTCTTCTATTTTATCAATGTAATTAATAGGAAATAACGGTGTTCTAATAATGCATTGATTATAAGGAATATATTTATTCATTTTATATAAATTTAAATTACAATAATAATAATAATTCATTCCAATTATCTTCCTTATCTTCTATTGAAGATAGTAAGGACAAACCAACACCAGACAATCCTGTTAGAATAGAACAAACATCATTAAGTTCGGTACTAAATGAGGAGTTAACCTCTAAATATTTAATTCTATTAAGAGTATCATTCAGCCAAAATATTGCAGAATTTTTATATGCGTCATAACCTGTTATCTGGTAAAAATGATTATATATATGAGAAATTCCACTAGAACCATGACAAAAAGATGCATCTTCAACGTGGCTATTCATGAACCTCGGTATTGTTTTATTTAAAACTTCAAAAGAAAAATTAGTAATATCGCTATTACCCAATGATACTCCTGCATAATTTAATGCTTTTGCAATGCCAAGATCACCGTAACACCAAGCTAACCTAGACTCCGAAAGGTTACTAGGTGAGTTTATTTTAATCCAATTACTATACATGGAATAAAAATTATTGGGATTAGTGTTTCTTTTGTAAAATTCTATTGCTTGCTGTAATAATCTCTTGGCTTTGGGATTGTTTGTTTTGCTATGATAATATGCAAGAAATATAATTATTGAAGCCATTCCATGAGATAAGCTAAGATTTGCAACAGCTTCATTCTCTCCTCCATTGTAAACTTGTGTTGTCCACATACAACTTCCATCTTTTTGATTTTGTTTGTTTTTATCAAGTCTATCCAAATACACTTTACAAAGGTTTTCGCTATAATTTGTATCAGAAAGTAAAAAATAAAATGCAATACCTAATCCTCCATGTAAAAAATCTGTATCATTTATGTAGTAATTGTAAAATGTTTTCGTTATGTATTTCTCTAGTCCATCTAAGACCTCATTAATATTATTGCTTTCAACTAATTTTTCTTTATAAAGGTATCTGAATAGCCAACATATTCCAGCATACCCTCCACATATAGTAGGAAGTTTTATCTTATCCAAATAAGATATTAATAAATTAATTCTATTGTATAAATCATCCAATATCTTATCATCTTTTGAATAGATGTATAAGCGTGACAGAAATAAAATAGTACTCGAAAAGCCATCTAAAACTCCCCAATTATTACAATGAACATTTTCTTTCATAATAAGGTATATTTCATCTATTTTATTAGATATTTCTATTTTTTTCTTATCTTCTTCAATTAATGTTTTTCTTTTCATAACTTTACATACATTAATGTTAAGACTATTCATAAGAATATACAACTTTTCCAAAATGTCTTTCGTTAAAGGATTTATTTATAAAATCAGAAATTTGTCTTCCAGTGTATACAGAGTCCACATACACTTTATACCGTTCATGACTGTACTCATTAATTACAGCTTTAAGATCATATGGTAATCCTAGGCAATTCCCTATAAATTGGGAATTGGATACTATCAGGCTATACAAAATTTTATAAAAATCTATCTTCTCATTTTGGTGAGAACTCATTCCACATGATATGTATCGTGAAGAATAATTTAAATATGAATGAAGATAATTTATATGTATGTCAGGAAATGGATCTATTATCACATTAAAATTGATATTCATTTTATTTGTTGCAGTATAAAAGTCATCTGGTGTGAATATCTTTTGAATTTTAAATTTTTCCGATAATGATTGAGCTTCTTTATATCCAGTTGTTAATCCATATATTTTTATCCCACTTATATTTTTGAGTAATTCCAAACATCCTAAGGATGTATTGGAGAACAATGATGTCACTAGAACCTTATCCCCTTCTTTTAATTTTGACTTAGACACCATAGAATGAGCGGTAGAAGCAGTCAGTGAAAAAGCAGCTGCTTCTATATCAGACATAGAGTCAGGAACTTTTATTAGACATGATTCATGAAATATTTGTATACGTTTTGATGCGTAATTGCTGACAATCCCACCAATCTTGCCATCAACCTTAAAAGGATAACTATTATCGGACATAACTCTATCACCAATTTTAAAAGACCGCACATTCCTACCTATTTTTATGACTTTACCCACAAATTCAGATCCCAGAAATGAATAATAATATGATTCTTTTAAATTGTAATCTTTGCATTTTTTTAAAAAGTTGTACAATATTCCTTTATCTCTGTAATTACATGAAAAAGCACTAACTCTAACAACTACAGACTGATCACTAATTTTGTCGGTGTATTTATTTACCGGAATATCAAGCAAAGCAAATAAATACTCGTAACCATCAATTACTACTTTATAACCTTCAATATCTTTTTTATTTATATTGGAATCACAGACTATTATATTTTTCATGTTTTTTATTTATTTATCAATTTACATTTTCTCAATTAAATCAGCATTCTTGGAGTTCTATAAAAATAGAAATATATCCTATCTATTATACTTTTGGATAAAAACGAGTCAAACTTAAGTATATTTTTATTTTTAAGTAATGATTCCTAATGGATAGAATACTTATAGAATATATAACTGAAAGATCCTCATTCCATTTATTTCAAATAGATAGTGATGTATACATAAGTCGGAATTTTAAACCTCATAATAAAAACATTTATTATATAGGACAATCTCTTTTTATTAACTTGATTCTGTTGTAATAAAACAATAGAATCGATTATGAACAATAAAGCTAATAATGCCTAAATCTATTGCCGCATTTTTTACACTTATAATTAACATTATAATGGTTAATAATTGGCATTAAAATAAAACCTAGCACAACCATCATTAAAGCTATTTTATTTATTAGGGAAGACCTGAGTCCAAAATCTTCAGGCAAAGCAATATAAATACCAGGAGTAAGTATAAGGAACAGGCAAAGGAAAATTAAATAAGTAATATATTTGTGATTACCAGTAATGGGTTTTACATTTTCACTTCCACATTTTGGACAGAATGTACTGATGGTATTAAAATCTTTAAGAATAGGGGAAACTATAGATAAAGCCTTTTCATAATCCTTAGCAAATACATATATAGCAATACCAGTTACGGCGCCATATGCACCAACCCTAGGATCCTGACTCTCGTCATGCTGTCGTAATGCAATATTATGCTTGTTGAGCAAATTCACAATTTTGTAAGCGCGAATACTATTTTCGCACTTTAATAATAATTTTTCATCCATGTTTCTATTGGTAGCATTCTCATGTAAACCAATTTTGTTTAATTGTTTAGATTCTAACTGTGCCATTGTTCATATTATATTTAAAGATTGAAGGAACATTTTTCTAATATAGTCAAAATAAATTTGATTATAAATATATGCTGATGTATTTTGCGTAATTTAACACTTTTGTCTATCTTACGAAAAAATCAGGTTACAAAAAGAATATTGATTTTTATAGTTCATATTCCAATTATTACTTAGATTTTGTTTTAAAATATATTATTCTGTAAATAAAATTTAAAGTTGTAGACAAGAACTAATACTCGTTCTGATTTTAGCAAAACGATCTTTCTGAATACCGTTTTTTATCTATTGTCTTTTTCATGCTAAGATGAATCTCCTCTACCAACAGGAAAGGCGGATCAATAAGTTTGAGAATAGGCTTTTCTTTCTTTTTATGCTTCTTGTATTTTTTTCTTTTGTATTACACCTCTTCGAGTTCCATCTTTACTAGGAAGAAATTTTTTCTGCAGCAAACAGGAATCATTTATTAGATTAAGCTGAAGATTTTTCTCGCTCTTTCTGAGCAAATAAAAGAATTAATCCAATGGTGTAGCCTTACTAGGAAGTACATCACTTACCAATAGTGTAACAGTATCAATGCAACACCGTAGTTATGAGAAAATATTATAAAATTTTACAATTTACTCATAATCAAATTGTTGAAAATCATTTGATTTTTTGTCTCTTTAGGTATCTCGTGCGACAAGAAGTCGTATAAGTAATTATTCAGCATTGCGTCTGAATCTATCGTTCCGTCAATAGTAGCCTAAATTGCCGGACCTAATCCTCCGGGAAATTTAGGAGCGATGATTCATGGGATTAGAAATGGTAAGTACTTAAGTATTGCTGGGGGAGAAGCTCGGAAAAGTGTTTTGATGGTTCAGGATATAACTAATCTTGTTCCTCTATTGATTGAAAAGGGAGGGATATATAATGTTTGTGACAGTTACCAGCTGAGTTTTCGTGAATTAGAGATGGTGATATGTAAGCAATTGAATAAAAAAAGACCAATATCTATTCCTTATTGTTTGCTAAAAGTATGGCCATTTTTGGTGATTGTCTTGGGGAAAATGCCCCAATAAACAGTTTAAAACTTCGTAAGATCACGCACTCTTTGACTCTTAGTAATGAAAAGGCTATGCGTGAACTTGGGTGGAAACCTATGAATGTTTTGGAGAATTTTCAGATAGAATAAGGAGGTATTGTGAGTGGATTTTTGGGGGATTATAGGACTCCTAATAGGGGGTATTTCTTTTGCCTTTTTAGGACTTCAACTTTGGTTTTATTTCATTAAAAAGAACGAATAGTTTATGTATTATCTGCTAATCTTAGTTCTGCTATTCCTGGCAGAACTTTTTTATTTCCGTATTGCTGATAAATGCAATATTATCGATAAGCCAAACGAGCGGAGTTCACACACTCGGATTACTCTGAGAGGTGGAGGAATCATCTTCTATTTGGGTGCATTAACTTTTTTTCTGACGAATCAGTTTGAATATCCTTGGTTTATATTGGCTTTGACCTTGATCACTTTTATCAGTTTTATAGATGATATCCGTTCTACTTCGCATGGTTTGCGTTTAGTCTTCCATTTTACGGTAATGGCCCTGATGTTCTATCAATGGGGGTTGTTCAGCTTGCCTTGGTGGACGTTGCTTGTCGCTTTGATCGTCTGTACGGGGATTATCAATGCCTATAACTTTATGGATGGTATTAACGGCATTACCGGCGGGTATTCATTGGTTATCCTGGTTTCTTTGGCATATGTGAATGCAGAAGTGATCTCCTTCACAGAACAGAGTTTTATTTATACGATGATTTGTTCTGTGTTGGTGTTTGACTTCTTTAATTTCCGTAAGAGAGCGAAATGCTTCGCCGGTGATGTGGGTTCGGTCAGTATAGCTTTTGTAGTCCTGTTCCTGATCGGGAGTTTGATTCTTCAAACGAAAGATTTCAGCTGGCTTGTGATGCTTACTGTATATGGAGTGGATAGTGTGTTGACAATCATACACCGGTTGTTGCTACATGAAAATATTGGTTTGCCTCACCGGAAACATTTGTATCAGATCATGGTTAATGAATTGAGAATACCGCACGTGGTGGTATCGTTGGTGTATATGATTGTGCAAATTGTGATTATCATCGGGTATTTATATTGCCGGGGTTATGGTGATTGGTATTTATTGGGCTGTATCCTTTTGCTGAGTGGAATATATATTGTTCTTATGCGCAAATATTTTCACTTGCATCTTTTACCTAAAAGATAATTATTATATTTGCAATAATTATAAATATGATAATTTTGTTATGGCTGTTATTAATCCTTTTGTAGTTGGAGGATACGTTTCTCCTCGTTATTTTTGTGATAGAGTTGCTGAAACAGAAAACTTGATCCGTAACTTGATAAATGGGAGAAATGTGGCTCTTGTTTCAACTCGCCGAATGGGAAAAACGGGATTGATAAGGCATTGTTTTTATCAGCCTTTGATTAAAGAAGGCTATTATACTTTCTTTATTGATATATATGCGACTTCAAGTTTGAAAGAGTTTGTTTTTGCTTTGGGTAAAGGGATTTTTGAGAAGTTAAAGCCCCAGGGGAATAAATTCATAGATCGTTTCTTTTCTATAATTACCTCTTTAAGGATTGGATTTAAATTAGATAGTATTACAGGAGAACCGATTTTAGAACTTGGTTTGGGAGATATTCATGCTCCTGAAACTACTTTAGAAGAAATCTTTATCTATCTGGAGCAGGCAGACAAGCCTTGTATTGTAGCAATAGATGAATTTCAGCAAATCAGTTCATATCCGGAGAAAAATCTGGAAGCTATTTTAAGGACTAAAGTTCAGCATTGCAGTAACTCTAATTTTGTTTTTGCAGGAAGTCAAAGGCATATAATGATGAATATATTCAACAGTCCTTCCAGGCCATTTTATCAAAGCGTGAGTATGATGCACTTAGGAGCAATTCCTTTGGAGGTATATAAACCTTTTGTGAAGGGATTGTTTGAGGAGAATGGTAAGAAAGTGACAGATCAATTGGTAGAGAATGTATATACCCTGTTTGATGGGCACACTTGGTATGTGCAGTTAATGTTGAATGAACTTTTTATTTTGACAGACAAAAAGGGTATCTGTGATGTACCTATGATAAATCTGGCACTAAACAATATAATTGCTACACAAGACTTTACTTTTCAAGAAATATTTTCTCGTCTTCCGGAAAAGCAAAAAGAGATAATGATTGCCATTGCCAAGGAGCAGAAAGCAAAAGGAGTTACTTCTGCTGCATTTATTAAAAAATATCGGTTGACTTCTGCCAGTTCGGTGCAGTCGGGGTTGAAGGGTTTACTGGAAAAAGACATGTTGACTCAGGAGTCTGGAGGATATCAGGTGTATGATAGACTTTTCAATATCTGGCTTAGGAGGAATTACTGATTTAACCGGAAACATCAGTGTTAACCATCTTCGCGGCTGTCAGTGATTGGCATAAAAATAAAAGACCGATGTCAGTTCATTCGACGACACCGGTCTTTTATCCTTTTATTCATCAATCAAGTTCCTACTTTACTTCGATGCCTTTGTTCTTCAAAGTCATGTTCAATATTGTAGTATACTTAGTGTACTGAGCATCTGTCAACGTCTTTTTCATCAATTTCAGATTGCCGTAAACAGCGTTACGAACCATGGTATCCTTGTTCTTTTTCGCAGTGGTGGCTCTTCCCATCTGTTCGTCAAAATAGTTGCAAATGTTGGCTACTTCTTCTGCCTGTACAGAAGATAAATTCAGGTATTTACCCAATTTATTCACATTGATGTTACCTTCCCATTTTGCAACTGTAGGTTGATTGCCTGCTGCAAATGTAGTAGCAACAAGGCATAGCGCTGCCACTAATGTTAATCCTAATCTTTTCATAATACCTACTTTTTTAATTGTTATTCCTGAAAACTAATCTTTGTCCTTATCCTTGTCATAAGGACCCTAATACCTATTAAAAACAATTGCTAAGCGCTTAGCTTTTTCTTTTTACCTATGCAAATATACAAATATGTTATTCAACATAAAAGCGCAAAGAAAGAAAAGTGGGCAGAATGATATCATTTCTTGATGTATATCAAAAATATGCTGTAAAAAAGATGGGATATTAGAGAAAAATGAAATCGTTTTGTAATATGATGCCTATATGGAACAGAATAATGTCACCAGAAACGGTACGCTAAAGTCTACAATGAATCCATGGAAAATGGAGACGATGACAAATTCCTGTCCGGAACAACGGGTGATAATGGGAAGAGTCGTGTCCATGGTGGTGGCTCCTCCGACTGAAATGGGTGCTAGTTTTCCGAAGAACTTTACCAATAGGGGGGCACAAAGCAAAGCGATGATTTCGCGCATGATGTTTGAAAGCAATGCGATGGTACCCAATTCGGCTCCTTTGTACTCGGTGATGAATATACTTGAGAGTGAATAATACCCGAATCCGGAACCTACCGCCATACAATCGGACGGTGAACGATGGGACAAAAAGAGGCTGACTACGGCACATCCAGCCAATGTTCCCAGAATGGTCATGACGGGCAGGAAGAGTAGGCGGGGATTCAGTGACCGGAAACTTTTCAGTGTCTGCGGATCGTTGCCTATGCTAATGCCGACGCAGAACATCAGCCCGCATAAGGCATAAAAACTGAGTTTACTTTGGCTGAAATCGTACGGGATCAACTGAAGAAGTCCGCACAGAGTGCCGACAATGAAGAAAGAGACGATAATGAGACTGCCTTTCATGGTTTAGCCTCCTTTTTCTGATAGCGTGTATGGAGCAGATACCAAAGTCCCCAGGCAGCCAGTGTGCTTCCGGTTACGGCAGGGGGCGGGGTGGTGAGAGGTTCCCGCCCCGTCAATGGTACC
>OASZ01000081.1_pt1 | contig 131789 bp, 126 predicted proteins | sample 1501241 | NCBI WGS metagenome assembly OASZ01 (sample SAMEA2579926, study PRJEB22360) | human gut metagenome | biome: human gut; feature: human-associated habitat; material: faeces | place: Denmark | collected 2008/2010 | reverse complement strand
TTTTGCAGTGTTTATTTTTTATAGTAGTTTACCACATAATACGTGTTATGTGGTAAATAATATATATTTAATAAGATATTGAGGGGTACAGAAGTGGAAAAAGAAGAGTTATTAGGTCAATTAAGAAATATTACAAATTGTATGATTATTTCTGATTTAAGGTATGTTGGTAAAGATGTATTGTATTCTGCAATTCTGTCTTTAAATGTTGATGATTATAGTATGAAAGAATGGCATGATGCAATTATATATTTAACTGGAAATGATGTAGATAAATCAATTGGTAAAGCTGCTGCAAAAGAATACCTATGTGACTATTATCGTCATAATTAAAAAACATTGGAGTATCTTCCAATGTTTTTTATAGTAAATTAATATTGTGTTTAGTACATTCATCAATCATTTCTTGTGGCCAAATACTTGCCTGAACTTCTCCAACATGAACTTTTTTCAATAATAACATACATAGTCTTGATTGCCCGATTCCACCACCAATTGTGTATGGTAATTCTTTGTTAACGATTTGACTATGATAAGGGAGTTTAAGACGATCTAAACAATTTTCAGCTTCTAATTGTTTTACAAGTGTATCTTCATCGACTCTAATTCCCATTGAAGAAATTTCTAATGCACATTGTAATGGTTCAAACCAGAATAAAATATCCCCATTTAAATTCCAATCATCATAGTCAGGAGCCCGACCATCATGTTTAATTCCACTTTTTAATTTACAGCCTACGCCCATTACAAAAACACATCCTAATTCTTTACAAATCGCTGTTTCTCTTTCGTTAGGAGTTAAATCGGGGTAACGATCTTCTAATTCTTGAGATGTAAAGAAATGAATTTTATCAGGAAGGCGGTTTACAGCATGTGGATATTTATACCATACCTCATGTTCCATATGTTTGATTACTTTAAAAATCTTTTTAACATGACGTTTTAAAGTTTCTTCAGTACGTTCTTCTTTAGCGATCACTTTTTCCCAATCCCATTGATCTACGTAATAAGAATGTAAATTATCAACTTCTTCATCTTTTCTAATGGCGTTCATATTTGTATATAAACCTTCATGCATTTTAAAACCGTATTTTTTAAGTGCCATTCTTTTCCATTTAGCTAGTGAATGAACTACTTCAATTTGTTCTCCAGGTATTTCATTAATAGTAAATGAGACAGGTGATTCGAAACCATTTAAGTTATCATTTAAACCACTACTTTTTTGAACGAATAGCGGAGCAGATATTCTTGATAAATGTAGAGCGCGTCCAATCTCTTTTTGGAAAGTATCACGAATATATTTAATTGCTTCCTGGGTTTGACGAAGATCCAAAACTGGATCGTAGTTTTCAGGTATAATTAAGTTCATTGTAATTATTAATCTCCTTTTAATTATTTTCTACATTGTAACATGTATAAATACATGTATACAACTATAAAATCGAGTAATTTTTATAAACGTTTATTGTAAAAAGTAAAAAAAGACGATAAGATTATAATTACAATAGAAGGAGGCATAAAAATGGTACTTGATGAAATAAAATATCAGACATATGTACAAATCTTAAAAGAGGAATTAGTACCGGCGATGGGGTGTACAGAGCCAATTGCTCTTTCTTATTGTGCTAGTAAGGCCCGTGATATTTTAGGAACTACTCCAACACGCTGTCTAGTTGAAATAAGTGGTAATATTATAAAAAATGTTAAGAGTGTAATTGTACCTAATACAAACGGATTAAAAGGGATTGAAGCAGCAGTAGCAGCAGGGATAATTGCTGGCAATGCGAACAAGGTATTGGAAGTAATTGCTGATGTAAAAAAAGATCAAATCAAGGAAATAAAAGATTATTTAGAGCATAATTGTATTATAGTAAGACCATTAGAAACGGAGCATATCTTAGATATTAAAATTACTTTATTTGATGATGATAATTATGCCATGGTCAGAATTGTTGATCAACACACTAATATTATATCAATTGAAAAAAATCATAGAGTTTTATTCTCTAAAGAAAATAAAATTTGTAATAATGAAATGGTAATTGATCGTTGTAGCCTAAACGTTAAGGATATTTTGGAATTTGCCAATATTGTTGATCTAAATGATGTCAAAGAGATTATTTCAAGACAAATTGCTTATAATAGTGCCATTGCAAAAGAAGGATTAACTAATAATTATGGCGCCAATATTGGTAGTGTTTTATTAAATTCAGGACAGGATATTATTACTCGTGCAAAGGCATTTGCCGCTGCAGGAAGTGATGCACGAATGTCAGGGTGTGAATTGCCAGTTGTTATTAACTCTGGAAGCGGCAATCAAGGAATGACCGTTTCTTTACCAATCATTGAATATGCAAAAGAGCTAAATGTTAATGATGAGAAGTTATACCGTGCTTTAGTACTAGGAAATTTGATTACGATTCATCAAAAAACTGGAATTGGTCGTTTATCTGCTTATTGTGGGGCTGTTAGTGCCGGATGTGCAGCTGGATGTGGAATTGCTTATTTATATGGTGCTGATTATGAATGCATTGCTCACACAATTGTAAATTCACTAGCAATAACTTCAGGAATTATTTGTGATGGTGCAAAATCTTCTTGTGCGGCAAAAATTGCAGCTAGTGTGGATGCTGGTATTCTTGGATATAAGATGTATTTAGATGGTCAAGAATTCAAAGACGGTGATGGAATCGTTGTTAAAGGTGTAGAGAATACGATTCGTAATGTTGCTCGTCTTGGTAAAGAAGGAATGAAAGAAACAGATAAAGAAATAATTAAGATCATGACAAACTGCTAACTTTTTATTTTATTAGTATGCTATGAAGTGTTTATTATTTTATAGAATGAGTTAAAATTATAATCATGTTGTATAAAATGAAAATATTGGAGAAATAGTATATTTATGATGACAGAGAAAAATCATCTCAAAACAACTGACTGATTAATTGAGGATTAGTGATAAAATAATTTCAAAATGGGAATGTGGAATTTCCTAAACAAAAGGATATTAAGGAATAACCTGTATTTACCTGCTTGCAAATGAATATAGGTATAAGAGAAATGTTGTAAATGTATTTTTATTATTCTATAATGAAACAAAAAGCAGGTGGGGAAATGGATATTAGAGTTTTAAATTATTTTTTAATGGTTGCAAGAGAAGAAAATATAACAAGAGCTTCACAACTTCTTCATATCACACAGCCTACGCTTTCAAGGCAGCTTATGCAGCTAGAGGAAGAATTGGGTGTCAAATTGTTTCAAAGGAGTAATCATAGTATATACTTAACAAATGACGGCTTATTATTTCGCCGTAGAGCACAGGAAATCGTGAATTTGGCAGATAAGGCACAGGCGGAATTAAAACAAGATACTGATGTATTATCAGGAAACATTGCAATTGGCTGTGGAGAAATGAGAAGTGCACAAGAAATCGCAAAACTTATCACTGATTTTCAAAACATATACCCTTTCGTACAATTTGAGTTATATAGCGGAAACAACGAAAATATTAAGGAACGTATGGAACAAGGTACTTTAGACTTGGGCTTGTTATTAGAACCAGTGAATGTCGTAAAGTATGATTTTATCCGTATGAGGACAAAGGAACAATGGGGCGTTCTCATTCATAAAGATAATCCCCTTTCTAAGAAACAGGTAATCTACCCTGGTGAATTAGTAGGCACAAAGGTTATAACAATACACCTTGATACGCCAGTTCATCATGAGTTGGCAAGTTGGTCAGGGGATTTTGCGAAAGAAATGGAATCATGTGCAAATTATAATCTATTGTATAATGCTGTAATTGTTGCCAAAGAGAAAAAAGGAGCAGTTATCTGTGTGAAGTTAGATAATTATTATGATGACATGAAGTTTATTCCTTTTGAACCTAAACTTGAATTAACTTCTGTACTTGCATGGAAAGACCGTCAATCATATTCTAAGGCAACAAATACCTTTATCAGTTTTATAAAAGACCGCTATAAACATAATTAAAATAGAAATTCAATATTTGTATTTCTGTTAATCCAACATAAGCATTAGACATATCAATGAATGAACTTTAAAATATAGGTGTAACAAGATAACCCGCTATCTTGGTGCACCTATTTTCTTTGAAAGGGGTGGAAAATTGAACCTTTACATGAGGGGTGAAAAATACAATACAATCCTTAATGATTTGGGGTTCACAAATGCAAAAATTGAATTATATATTAGACTTTCACATTTAGGCACTTCAACAAAAGAAAAACGAATACAGATAGTAAGCGAAAAACGTAGAAAAATTCTTGAAGAAATTCATGTAAAAGAAAATCAATTACAGGAAATAGATTTTTTACGGCATGAATTACAGAATGCGTAAATGAAAAGGAGTTGAAAAAAATGGAGTTTATCACTTTAAGCAATGGCGTAAAAATGCCTGCACTTGGATATGGAACATTCACAATGAGCAATGAGGAAACAGAGCGTTGCGTTTTGGAAGCAATTAAAACTGGATATAGACTGATTGATACAGCACAAGCATATTACAATGAAGAAGGTGTTGGTAATGCAATCATAAAATGTGGTGTACCTAGAGAAGAATTATTTATTACAACAAAGATTTGGATTGAAAATGCTGGATATGAAAAGGCAAAGGCTTCGCTTCATGAGTCTTTGAAAAAATTACAGATAGAATACATTGATTTAGTTCTTATTCATCAGGCGTTCAATGACTATTACGGAACATGGAAAGCCTTAGAGGAAGCATATAAATTAGGAAAAGTAAGGGCAATAGGAGTGTCTAATTTTTACCCCGACAGATTTATGGATTTAGCAACTTTCAGTGAAATTAAGCCTATGGTAAATCAATTAGAAACTCATGTTTTCCAACAGCATAAAAATGATAAAAAGTTTTTAGAGAGATATGGAACAAAATTGGAAGCATGGGCACCATTTGCCAGAGGTAGTCAAGGTATTTTTGAGAATGAAGTTTTAATGAAAATTGCAAAACAGCATAATAAAACAAGCGGGCAAGTAGCATTACGTTTTCTAATTCAGAATGGAATAATCGCTATTCCTAAGTCGACTCATAAAAATAGAATGGAAGAAAACTTTAATATATTTGATTTTTCACTATCAGATGAAGAAATGAAAAAAATTGAAGAATTGGACTTGGGTGAAAATGTATTTATGAACCACGAAAATGCAGAGGATATTGATAAATTTTTCAAAATGTTTCATGTCGGGCAGAAATAAAAAGGAGAGATGAAAAATGATAAGACATATTTTTATTGCAACAATCAAAGAGGGAGTAACTGACAGTGAAATCCAAAAAGAAATGGAATTGATGAGAAGCATGAAAAATGAACTTCCGGAAATCAAAGAAATTATCGTAGAAAAAAGTAAAGGGTGGATTGGTCTAAGTGATGTTGTTACTATGACGATTGATGTAGAAAGTAAACAAGATTTTGACAAAGTTATTCAAAGTGTTGCTCATCAAAAGGTAAGTGCAACAGCACCAGACTTTTTCAGAACAGATAATTTTATATTAACACAAATAGAATATGAAAAGGAGTAGTGTAAAAATGAGTAAATCTTTAGTAGCGTATTTTAGTGCAAGTGGTGTAACCAAAAAAGTAGCAGAAAGATTAAATGAAGTTGTGCAGGGGAATTTGTTTGAAATCGTACCAGAACAACCTTACACAAGTGCTGATTTGAATTGGACAAATCCTAAAAGCCGTTCATCAGTAGAAATGAACGATAAATCGTTCAGACCAGCTGTTAAAGAAAAAATAAGTGATATGGGAGAATATGACATAATCTATTTAGGATTTCCTATCTGGTGGTATATTGCTCCTACAATCATCAATACTTTTCTTGAACAATACGATTTAAGGGGTAAAACAATTATTCCATTTGCGACATCTGGAATGAGCGGAATGGGAAAAACAAACGATTATTTAGAAAATTCATGCAAGGGTGCTCGTTTGATGAAAGGGCAAAGATTTGACGAAAATGTTAGTGCAGATGAATTATCTGATTGGGTTAAAAAAATGAAATAAAAGGAGTAATGACTTATGCAAAATATATTAGTAGTATCTGGACACACAGACTTAAATAATTCTGTTGCAAATAAGGCAATATTAGAAAGGCTTGAAAATAAATTACCACAGGCTGAATTTGTCTATTTAGACAAACTTTATTCAGATTTTCAAATTGATGTTGAAGCAGAGCAAGAAAAACTTTTAAATGCAGATATAATTGTTTTGCAATTTCCTATTTTCTGGTATGCTATGCCTTCATTACTAAGTCGCTGGCTTGAAGAAACATTTCAGCATGGCTTTTCCCACGGTTCAACCGGTGATAAATTGAAAGGAAAGAAATTGATTGCTTCTTTTACGACTGGTGCTCCAGAATTTATGTATAGTTATGAAGGGGCACAGAAATATCCTATTGAAGATTTCCTCCCGCCGATAAAGGCAATGTGCAATTTGTGTGGATTGGATTACTTTGGATATGTCTATACAGGCGGAGTATCTTATCAAAATAGAAATGATACTGAAAAAATGGCTGAAATGAAAGAAAAAGCAGTTATGCATGCTGATAAATTATTGGAATTGTTAGAAACACTGTAACAAAAAAAGATTATATTTTTGAAAATTGGAAATTAATCAGAAAATAAAAGCTAAATATTCTGATTAGTTTTATATATAAGTAATTTTGTCATAAATATAAACTCTACTGATGGTTGATTGAATAATCAGAATTTTAATAGTAGTATAGGCTCAAGGAGTGAAAGATATGAGCAATATAGATAATGAAAAATGCGGATCCTTCATGATGGAGTTATGAAAAGAGAAAGGTTTGACACAAAAAGAATTTGGAGAAAAATTATGTGTATCAGACAAGATAATCAGCAAATGGGAGCTATCACGATATCCAATACTTGCAAAAGCTTTAGAATTGAGTTATAAGGAGTTATTAGATGGTTGAATTTGGTTTCAACACAAGAAAAGAAAAATATTACTTATGATAGTTGTCAATGGCTGGCAATTCTACATTTTAATTATCGAGATCTGGTAATTTTAAAAGTACATGTATAAATTTGTGAAAATAAAACATATATATTATTTAATCAAAGCACAAATTATCTTCAATATACAACGATGATATGTATTATTATGATTTTTTGATTGAAATGGGGTTAGAAATCTTTGCTGCTAATTTGGATAATTATAATTTTGATTATGATTTAGAGGTTAAGAGTGATAATCTATTAAAAGTGGCTAAAGAATCACAATAACAATACTAAAAAAGTTTTAGTATATACTGATTTTTATTTTTGAGAAAATGCACATATTGATAATGATTGAATAAATAATAAAAAATAGTATTATTTTTTTAGCGGTGCAACAAACAAAACGCCCCGAACCCGCATAAATGCTTGATTTTCCGGTATATACAACCGCGGTTTCAAATGCTCAAAAAAACACTTTGACGCTTTTTTGCCGCCCTAACTCAATAAGGCAATATGAAACGATACGGGCAGATATAAGAAAAATCATACTGTTCGAGAGCGAAAGCACTTGTTGCTTTTGCTCTCTTGGATGCCACGCAAGCAAGGGCGGCTGGTTCTGCTATTTGTTTTCTGAAAGGCATTGACAGGAGTATGAAATCATACTATAATATTGAGTATGATTTCATACTTAAAGGAGAGCAAATATGAAGTTTGAAAAACATCCCGTTCTACAAGAATTTGACCGTTTGAATAATGCGATTGATGAGCTTTATCACGATATTTGCCTAATGCAAGGACTTTCCGATAGTGCTTATGCGATTTTGCAGGCAATTCTTGTGTTAGGAAACGGCTGTACGCAGACAGAAATTTACAAGTACACACTCTTGAATAAGCAAACCGTCAATTCATCGGCAAAAAAACTAAATCAAGACGGAGTGATTGAATTTCAAGCAGGTGTCGGACGAGAATTAAAAATCTATTTGACAGCAAAAGGCGAGGCACTTGTAAGGGAAAAAATATTGCCTATTGAACAAGCGGAAAACAAAGTCTTTGAGGAAATGACAGAAAAGGAACATCAAGAGATATTGCGTTTGGTGGAAAAATATCTAACATCTTTCCGCAGTAAAATTGAAAATCTATAAGAGGAATAATGATGATACACAAATTAATCAGTACAATCGGGTTGGGCATTTTAGGTGTTGACCCATTTACAGCAGTTTACCTTTTGTCTATGGGACTGCGGCAAGAAAAGAAGTCGAATATTACGCTGTTCTTCCTCTCCTATGCGGGATTTAGCGTTTTTATCGGCGCTATACTTTCCGCTATTTTCGGTGCTACGGCAGTAGATATTCTTAAAAGTATAGTGCCTGGGGACAATAGCCCGTTTTGGGCAGTTCTGGAGTTTACGGTATCCGTTTTTATTCTGATATGGGTGCTACGAAGATTTTTGGATATTAGCAAAAAAAATGAGAAAAAGGAGAAGAAAACTGTTAATGGGGCTTGGATTAAGTACCTAAGTACCGGCTTTGTATTTGCAATCTCTTGTTTTACTGACCCCACTTATTATGCCGTTATTCTTATGGGCGGTGAAGTGGGAAACTTTCTGACCGCAACTCTGCTCCTGACGATTTGGTTTGTAGTCAGTCAGTTTATGGCACTAATTGTCTATGTCGCCAACAGCCTAAATCTATTGGACAAGTTGGTTGCATTGGTTGATAAACTGAAAGCGAAAAATATAAAGCCTATCACCTATACCATCTATGCCGTATTATTAATCATTGCTATCGTATTGCTGATTGATACAGGATTTTATTTATTTGACGGCAGATACCTGTTTTAATTAATTTTTAGTGTTTTCAATGTCCTTGTCCGTGATATGAAACAGAGAAAAGTTGTTGCGGTTTTCCCCTTAAAATTGCCAAAGACCTCATACTGATTTGTTATAAAGGTAGAAAATAAGGCAAATGAGGTTAACTTATCAACGACAAAAAATGCTTGCATTTTACGGAAAGGGTACCCCTTTCCTATGCTTGCTACGGAACTTTTCATAAAGGAATGGAAAGGAAAAGGATAATCAGAACAGATAGCAGCTTGCTTTGGAATGTTACGCAGTCAAATGATATTTTTCAGGGAAAAGATATAAACACCTTACCCTATCAGTTTTCGTGTCTGCAATGCCGTTCGTGCAAGGCTTAATGAGCCTCTAATGCGTAACATAGAGAGTAGGAAAAAATCATCTTCTGCATTTGATTTTTGCTTTTGTATTTGACGCTTTTTTGACGCCCGCGCTTACAAAACGAAGCTGTGCGGAGATATGACAGAATATATAGAGATATGGGAAAACCATTGAAAACACAGGAATTTTCGGTAGGTCTATAAACACTTGCAAGAAGTTATAAGACGATTTCCGTCTATAAAATCAATAAAAAAATATCTAATTTTAGTTGGTCAAAATATTGATTATGAAAAAATTGTTATATAGAATAAAAATGGAACTTTAAAAATTGCTCTAACTGGTGAAACAGCTATATTAGCAAACAAGTGCATTCACGTTTTTGAAATCGAGTATACTTGTAATAAATTTATGCTAAAGGTCAATGGTGAATTTAAATATATTTATGAAGTTGAAATCGATAGATAAAGTGTTTGAGTAATTTATGCTTAAACACTTTTTTGTTGAGAAGATGAGATAAACCTTGTATAATTAAGAAAATAATTACAGGGGGAAGTTAGAATGCGAGATTTAAGCAATATTAAAAATCTAATTATTAAAATAGGTTCATCATCATTATGTGATGATGAAGGGAATATTAATAAAGAGAAAATTTTAAATTTAATTCAACAAATAGCATATATTAAGCGTAAAGGGATAAGTATTACATTAGTCAGCAGTGGTGCTATTAATGCTGGAGTTCATGTAATGAATCTTGAATGTCGCCCGCAAACTATTCCTCAAAAGCAAGCTCTGGCAGCTATTGGACAGGCTTCATTAATGCAAATATATGAAGATTTATTTAGCTTATTTAATTTAAAATGTGCACAAATTTTATTAAATCATGATGATTTTGATGATCGTAAGCGGTTGATGAATTTTAACAATGCAATGCAGGCATTGATTGAATATGACGTAGTTCCAATTATTAATGAAAATGATACTTTAGCGGTCGAAGAAATTAAAGTTGGTGATAATGATACATTAGCATCACTGGTAGTACCGGCTGTTAATGCAGATATGGTTGTACTAGTCAGTGATATTGATGGATTATATGATGATAATCCACATACGAATAAGAATGCAAGATTGATTCGTAATGTCGATGGGATTACTAAAGAAATTGAAAGCATGGCAAAAGATGCTTCAAGCAAGGTTGGAACTGGAGGAATGATTACTAAGATTAGAGCAGCTAAAGTTTGTAATGACTTTGGCTGTGATATGGCTATTGTTAATGGTAACCAACCAAACGTTTTGATTGATCTGATTGAAGGAAAAGATGTGGGTACTTATTTTGATGGTAAATCTGGAAGACTCCTTAATTCTAGACAACATTGGATTATGTATCGAAGTATGCCAAAAGGAACAATCGTTGTTGATGAAGGTGCTAAAAAAGCATTAGTTACATGCCACTCAAGTTTGTTGCCTAAGGGAATTATTGAGGTAAGAGGAAATTTTTTAATTTCGCAGATTATTGATATTGTTGATGGTAATGATAGTCTGTTAGCACGTGGAATGGTAAATTACTCAAGTGATGAGATAAGATTGATTAAAGGATTGAACACTAGTGAAATCGAGGATGTTTTACATTATAAAGATTATGATGAAGTAGTTCACGCAAATAACCTGGTATTAGTAGAAGGAGTGAAAAATTAATGATAGAAGAACAATTAAAACAGGCTAAACTAGCTTGTCGAAAGATGCAAAATATTGATAAAGATACCAAAATAAAAGCTTTAGAAGCTATTAGTAAAAATTTGATTTCTAATATTGATTATATCGTGGCCGAAAATAAGAAGGATGTTGCTTGCGCCAAGGAAAACGGAATCAGTGAGGCAATGGTTGATCGACTTTTATTAACTAGGTCACGTATTGAAAGTATTGCTAATGATGTTTTAAAAGTAGCTGGATTACATGATTGCATTGGTGAAGTTGTTCGTGAGATAAAACGTCCAAATGGCTTAATCATTAAACAAGTTCGTATTCCCATTGGAACAGTAGCTACTATTTATGAATCTCGCCCTAATGTTACAGTTGACATAGCTGCTATTTGTATAAAGACAAATAATGTTTGTATTCTAAAAGGCGGAAAAGAAGCGATTAATTCTAATATTGCTCTAGTAAGGGTAATCAAAGAGGCAATCACAAATATTTTACCTGAAAATGTTGTTAATTTGATTGAGAAAACAGATCGTAGTGTTGTTACTGAAGTTATCACAGCCAATAATTATATAGATGTTGTCGTTCCTCGGGGAGGAGCAGGGTTGATTCAACATGTTGTAAATAATGCAACTGTCCCAGTAATTGAAACTGGTGCAGGAATTTGTCATCTATACATTGATCAAGAAGCTGATTTAGAAATGGCTGTTGAAGTTGCAGTTAATGCTAAAATTTCTCGTCCTTCAGTTTGTAATGCGATTGAAACTATTTTAGTTCATCAAGGTGTTGCAAATGAATTTTTAACGTTATTAAAACCAAGGTTTGATAAAATTAAGATATTTGGTGATGAAATAGTTTTAAAATATCTAGAAGGCAATAAGGCAACAACCAAGAATTATGCTACTGAATATGATGATTATATTTGTAATATTAAAGTTGTGAATGATATCAATGAAGCGATTGAGCATATCTATGATTATTCAACCAAACATTCTGAAAGTATTATTACTGATAATGAAGATACAGCTAGATATTTTATGGATTCTTTAGATTCTGCCTGTGTTTATCATAATGCTTCAACTCGTTTTACTGATGGTGGAGAATTTGGATTTGGCGCTGAAGTTGGAATTAGTACTCAAAAATTACATGCACGTGGCCCAATTGGACTGCAGGAAATGACATCAACAAAATATAAAATATTTGGGAATGGGCAAATAAGATAGATATAGGCAAATTAACTGTCTATATCTTTTTTATTTTTAGTTGAATCAGATTAGAATTTTGAAAGTTAGATAAATATTTTGATTGTATTAAAATTACTAATTTATCCAATAATAAATTAGTAAATAATTGAGGTAAATAAATGAATAAACAGTTTAAATTAATAATTAAGATATTATTGATGATAATATCAGGTCGTTATTATTATAGCATCTTAACTAATGAGTATTGTTATAAATTTGTTGATCAAAAAAAGATTCAAAATTTAAAGACTAATACCTTGGGGATAGGAACATATAATATAAAATCCTTAAATTATGGGAAAAATGATTTAAAAAGTTTTAATAAGGATATTATTGATTTAAAACTTGATATTATTTGTTTGCAAGAGGTAGATAAGAATTCTTTACGTTCAGGCAATTTTGACATGCTAAAAATCATGGCAAATTCTAGTGGATATTGTTATTATTATTTTTATCCTACCATGTGGATTTTAAGTGGTTACTATGGTTTGGGAATCTTAAGTAAATATTCTATAATAGAAGTTATGGCTCAACGATTACCAAATAGCATAATAAGGGAACCGCGTATCCTTACAAGAACAAAGCTCTATTTTAATGAGCAGATAATTAATATTTATAATACCCATTTAACTTATGCGGATAATCAATATCGTATTAAACAAATGGATTATGTAAAAAAGCATGTTGATTTTAACAGTTACAGCATCTTAGCTGGTGATTTTAATTCATTTAAAATGAACAATAAATTTAAAATGGAAGGGGTAAAGTGTATCAACGAGAATAAAAAATACAAGACTTTCTGCGAATTTGCAGCACCTGATAATATTTTTTATGCAGATTTTTTTGAATTAAAGAATTGTGGTTTGAAAAAATCATCATTTTCTGATCATGATTTATTGTATGGTGAGTTTTTTCTAAAGGGTTAGATTCAAGACGAATACATAATTGTTAATGTCTTGACATCGATTATAATTATCACTAAACTATAATTAAATTATATAAAAGTGAGGCTAAATTATGAATATTGATGAAAGAGTGAAAAAAGCATATGCTTTACATCATTCAGGTTATAACTGCGCTCAGGCAGTACTTGGGGCATATGTGGATTTATTTGATTTAGATATGGATAGGGCAATGACTATTGCTTATGGTTTTGGTGGCGGTGTCGGGATGACAAGAGAAATTTGCGGAACTTTAACTGGTGGGGCTATGGCTTTAGGACTTAAATATGGTAAAGGTGAAGCAGATGTTAAACAAAAAAAATTTGTTAATGAAAAAGTAGCAGCTTTGTGTAAAGAATTTGAAGATTCTCATGGATCGGTGGTTTGTGGAGAACTACTAGGATTATGGGAAACAAATAAAAAAGTTAATCGTGCTACTTGTGATGATTTAATTGCTGAAGTAGTAAGATTACTAGAAAAATATTTAGTTGATTAAGATGTCAAATTTGACATCTTTTTAAGTATGACGACTTGTCATACATTTAGGGTGAAAGTCCTTCGTGAACGTAGTTGTCGACGAATCGCATAGTGCATCGGAAATGTATTTGAGCCAAAGGACATATTATACACTAGGATCTAGGCATTAGAAAGTGAAAAGGAGAAGAGCATGCAAATTATGTCTAAATTATTAGAGGAAGTCTTATCTAAGAAAAATATGATACTTGTCTATAAAAGTACAAGTCGTGTGGATAATGTATGTAGCCAATGATGAAATAAAAGATTATGTTAATTAAAACTAGAAAGACATCAAAAGACAAATCGAAACAAGGTTTTACAAACCACAACCTGTTAAAAGGGTTGAAATACCAAAGCCTAGTCATGGTGTTAGAAAACTTGGGTCAATCATGGTAGAGCAAGACAAATATCATACGCTATTAATTCGTGATAACTAAAACATGTGTTGTGCGTGCTGTAGCAAAAGAAAGGCTAGCACATAAAGACTAGTTAGTTGTTTGGATTATTATTTATTGAGATATAAATTGAAATTTAATTAAACTGCCGTATATGGAACCGTATGGACAGTGGTGTAAGAGAGGAAAATTATTTAAAATTTTTCGCTACTTGATTATAAAATAGTTGACAATGGTTAGTAGACTAACTATAATGGTTAGTGTACTAACGGAATAGTTAGTCATCTAACTAATGAAAGGAGGTACATCATGGAAGAGATAAGTTTTGATGATGTTGAAGAAGTAATTAATAATTTTCAAGGGTTAAATAAAACAATGCATTATATGATGATGGAAAAAACAGAAAAGTTTGATATATCACCGGATCAAACAAGGTTATTATTTATGTTGCAGAATCATCAAAACATTAATCAAAATGCTTTAGCAAAGAAGTTAAATATTACTAAAGCAACTTTATCAGTGAGATTGCAGCGCCTTGAAAAACTAGGTTATTTAACTAGAACACAAGATAAAAATGATAAACGTAATTATATTTTAAATATTACAAAAACTGGAGAGGTATTTATTGAGGCGGCAATCAAAATTATGAAAGAAAAAACAATGATTATGTTTGAAGGGGTTTCTAAGGAACAGATAACTGTTATTAATGATGTTATTAATATCATGAAAAAGAATATTGAAAAATGTAAAGGAGAAGAATAATGCTAAAATTAAAACATTATTTTAAAAAGTTTTGGGCACCAATTCTACTTTGTGTAGGATTATTATTCTTACAATCACAATCAGAATTAGCATTACCTGATTATATGTCGGATATCGTTTCGGTAGGAATTCAGGCTGGTGGCTTTGATAGTGCAGTAAGTGATGTTTTGAGTGAAGAAACATATAATCATTTATTAGTACTGATGGATGAAGAGGATCAGCAACAATTTATGGATGCATATAAATTAGTTGAGCCCAGTAATCTTGATAAAGATACTTTAGATAAGTTTCCTAAAGCAAAAGGTCAAAATATCTATAAATTAAAAGATCTGAGTGAAAAAAAATTAGATCGTTTAGAGAGTATTTTAGTTAAACCAATGTTGATGGTAACATCAATTGATGGAATGGATAAAAATAGTAAAGAATATCAAGAACAGTTTGGGCAATTACCGCCAAATATGACACCTTACGATGCTTTAGCAATGATGGATAATACAACTAAAGCTAAAATGTTTAGTAAAATTGATAGTCAGATGGAAACGATGGGTGAATCAACTTTAAAAATTGCTGCCGGTAACGGTGTAAAAGCAGAATATTCTAGACTAGGTTGTGATACTGATAAGATTCAAAATGACTATATTTTATGGTCTGGGTTAAAAATGTTAGCAATTGCTTTAGCTGGTACTGTATGTGCTGTTGCTTGTGGGTTCTTGGCTAGTAAGGTTGGGGCTGGTGTTTCGAGATTATTACGTCGTGATGTTTTTGAGAAAGTTGAAAGTTTTTCAAATGAAGAATTCAATAAGTTTTCAACTGCATCACTGATTACAAGAACAACGAATGATATTACCCAAGTACAAATGGTCGTAATTATGTTCATTCGAATAGTATGTTTTGCTCCAATGATGGGAATTGGGGCCTTGATCAAAGCTTTTAATAATACACCATCAATGACTTGGATTATTGGTTTAGTTTTATTGGTGATTTTTTGTTTGATTGGTGTTACTTTTGCAATTGTGATGCCAAAGTTTAAGATCGTACAATCATTAATTGACCGTTTAAATTTAACAATGCGGGAAAATCTTTCAGGTATGCTAGTAATTAGGGCATTTGGTAATGAAAAGCATAGTGAAGAAAGATTTGAAAAGGCTAATGGTGATCTAACAAATGTCAATTTGTTTGTCAATCGAACAATGGCTTCATTAATGCCGATTATGATGTTCATTTTTAATGTAGTAACATTATTGATTGTATATTATGGAGCAAAACAAATTGATTTAGGTAATATTGCAATCGGACAAATGATGGCTTTTATGCAGTATGCAATGCAAATTATTATGTCATTTTTGATGATTGCAATGATTTCAATTATGTTGCCACGGGCTAGTGTAGCAGCAGATCGTATTTATGAAGTTATTTCAATGGAACCTAAAATTGTTGATCCTAAGGAACCTAAAGCTTTTATTGAAAGTAAAAAAGGTTTAGTTGAATTCAATAATGTTACATTTAAATATCCTGGTGCTAATGAAGCAGTATTAGAAAATATTAGTTTTACTGCAAAACCTGGCGAAACTACAGCATTTATCGGTTCAACGGGATCCGGTAAAAGTACGTTAATCAATTTAATTCCTCGCTTTTATGAAGTAACTGAAGGTAATATTAAGATTGATGGTGTTGATATTCGTGATGTTAATCAACATGATTTAAGAGATAAAATCGGTTTAGTACCTCAAAAAGGATTATTATTCTCAGGAACCATTAGATCAAATTTAACTTATGGTGCACCTGAGGCTACAGACGATGAACTTGAAGAAGTAATTCGGGTAGCTCAGGCAAAAGAATTTATTGATAATAAAGAAGAAAGATTAGATAGTGAAATTTCACAAGGTGGAACAAATGTATCTGGCGGTCAAAAACAACGTTTAGCAATTGCTCGAGCTATTGCTAAAAATCCAGAAATCTTTATTTTTGATGATAGTTTTTCAGCTCTAGATTTCAAGACAGATGCTAAATTACGTCAAGAATTAGATAAGATGGTTAAGAAGACTAAAAATACAGTATTGATTGTCGGACAACGTATTGCTTCAATTATGGGAGCTGAACAAATCATTGTTTTAGATGAAGGTAAGATTGTTGGAAAAGGAACCCATGAAGAGTTAATGAAAAATTGCGATGTCTATCAAGAAATCGCATATTCACAATTATCAAAGGAGGAATTAGGACATGAGTAATCAACCAAAAAGAAATGGTCCTAAATTCGGACCTGGTGGTATGCACGGAATGCGTGGCGGTGAAAAAGCTAAAGATTTTAAAGGTACTTTAGGTAAATTATTTAAATATTTAAGACCGTATTATTTTCGTTTAGTTATAGTTGTGATTTTTGCTTCAGCATCAACGGTTTTTGCAATCGTAGGACCAAAGATTTTAGCTAAAGCAACAGATAAATTAAGTGAAGGTATCATGGCTAAAGTAGCTGGTACTGGTGGAATTGATTTTGATTATATTGGTCAAATTATTTTGATTTTAGTTGGATTGTATTTGATTAGTGCTTTATTTAGTTATATACAAGGTTTTATTACTTCAACTATTTCACAACGAGTTGCTTATGATTTAAGAACATCAATTTCTCAAAAGATGGATCGGATGCCATTAAGTTATTTTGATAAACATACTAGTGGTGATATTTTAAGCCGAGTAACAAATGATATCGATACAATCGCACAATCACTAAATCAAAGTATGTCACAGGTAATTACGTCGACAGTAACGGTAATTGGAATCTTTATCATGATGTTGACTATTTCACCAGTTATGACTTTGATCGCAGTTTGCGTATTACCAGTATCAATGGTTTTGATTGGTTTAGTAATGAAACGTTCACAAAAATATTTTGCGCGTCAACAAGCTGCTTTAGGTGATGTCAATGGTCATATTGAAGAAATGTATGGTGGTCATAATGTGGTTAAAGCATTTAATGGTGAAGCTGCTTCAGTAGAACAATTTAATGAGTATAATGATAATTTATATGAAAGTGCTTGGAAGTCACAATTCTTTTCGGGTTTGATGCAGCCAATCACAGGATTTGTTGGAAATGTTGGATACGTTGCGGTATGTTTATTAGGTGGTGTTCTTGCTGGTGGTGGTAGTATCACAATTGGTGATATTCAGGCCTTTATTCAATATGTAAGACAATTTAATCAACCAATAACACAATTAGCACAGACAATGAATATGTTACAAAGTACAGCAGCAGCGGCTGAACGTGTTTTTGAATTTTTAGGTGAAGAAGAATTAGAACCAGAAACACCAAAAGTTACTGCTGATGAGGTGGCTAAAGTTGAAGGTTCTGTTACCTTTGCTGATGTTAATTTTGGGTATTTAAAAGATCAAACGATTATTAATGATTTTAGTTTACATGTTCATGCGGGGCAAACTGTTGCAATTGTAGGACCGACTGGTGCTGGAAAAACAACGATCGTAAAATTATTAATGCGATTCTATGAATTAAATAGTGGTTCGATTCTTATTGATGGTAAAGATATTCGTGATTTTGGACGTCAGGATTTACGATCATTATTTGGAATGGTTTTACAAGATACTTGGTTGTTTAATGGAACAATTAAGGAAAACCTAATGTATGGAAAATTAGATGCAAGTGATGAAGAAGTCAAGGAGGCTTGTAAAGTCGCTTATGTTGATCATTTTGTACAAACATTAGAGAATGGATATGAAACAATGATCAATGAGGAATCATCTAACATTTCTCAAGGGCAAAAACAACTTTTAACAATTGCACGTGCTTTCTTAAAAAATCCAAAAATTTTGATTCTTGATGAAGCAACTTCTTCAGTAGATACAAGAACAGAAGTATTAATTCAAAAAGGAATGGAAAAGCTAATGGAGGGAAGAACAAGTTTTGTCATTGCCCATCGTTTATCAACAATTCGTGATGCTGACACAATTATTGTAATGAAAGATGGTGACATTGTAGAACTTGGAAATCATGATTCATTATTGGCTAAAGATGGCTTCTATGCCTCATTGTATCGTTCTCAATTCGAGGGATCAGATGAATAGAAACAGTTTAAACAACTGTTTCTTTTTTTGCTTTTAAAGCGGGAATTAGTTATAATTATAAGGAAATGGAAGTGATGATGATGAAGCAGCAAGCAATGTTTAAAAACATGTCAAATGAACCACTGGCAAATCGCCTAAGACCAACAACTTTGACTGAATATGTAGGACAGAGGCACTTAATTGGACCGGGAAAGATTTTGTACCAGCTAATCAATAGTGATGTTGTTCCCTCAATGGTTTTTTGGGGACCACCGGGAGTTGGGAAAACAACTTTAGCACGCATTATTGCAAATCAAACAAAAGCTAAGTTTATTAATTTTAGTGCGGTGACTAGCGGCATTAAAGATATACGGGCAGTTATGAAACAAGCACAGGAAGTTCAGGATCTAGGCGAAAAAACAATCGTCTTTGTAGATGAAATTCATCGCTTTAATAAAGCTCAACAAGATGCTTTTTTACCATATGTTGAACAGGGGAGTATTATATTAATTGGGGCTACTACTGAAAATCCTTCATTTGAGATTAATTCTGCCTTATTATCAAGATGTAAAGTTTTTGTTTTAAAAGCACTAACAACCGATGATTTATTTGGTTTATTGCATTATGCGCTGATAAGTCCGAAAGGGTTTAAAGATCAAAATGTTATGATTGATGATGATTTATTATACATGATTGCTGGTTTTTCTAACGGTGACGCTCGAGTTGCTTTAAATACTTTAGAGATGGCAGTCTTAAATGGAGCAATTACTCATGATCGAATCGTAGTGGATAAAGAAACGATTGAACAATGTATCAATCAAAAATCTTTATTATATGATAAAAAAGGTGAAGAACATTATAATATTATTAGTGCTTTGCATAAATCAATGCGTAATAGTGATATTGATGCTTCAATTTATTGGATGTCACGAATGATTGAAGCTGGTGAAGATCCTCTATATGTAGCAAGGAGGCTGATTCGATTTGCTTCAGAGGATATTGGAATGGCTGATAGTCGTGCTTTGGAAATTGCAGTAGCAACATATCAAGCATGCCATTATAATGGCATGCCAGAATGTAATGTTAATTTAGCTCATTGTGTAACTTATATGGCCTTGGCACCTAAATCTAATGCGTTATATAAAGCATATGAACGAGCAAAACATGACGCTTTGAATACAATTGCTGATCCCGTTCCTTTACAAATTCGCAATGCGCCAACTAAATTAATGAAAGAATTAAATTATGGTAAAGGTTATCAGTATGCGCATGATTATGATGATAAAATTACAAATATGCAGTGTTTACCAGATAATATTAAGGATCATCGTTATTATTTTCCTACTAATCAAGGAACAGAGGCAAAGGTGATTAAACGGATGGAACAAATTGAATATTTACGAAAGCATCATAAGGATTAGGGATTAAATATGAAGGATGAATTAGGATTAGGATATTGTGGTCTTGTTTGTGGGCTGTGTAGTGAAAATGAAAGTTGTGTTGGTTGTAAAAAAGGTGGGTGTCCAGAAAAGGATTTTTGTAAAAATTATCAGTGCTGCACAAAGTCAGGATATGATAGTTGTTGCCAATGTCCTGATTTTCCTTGTCAGGATAGTATTTTACACAAGTTACGGATTAGAACATTTTGTAAATTTATTGGACAATATGGGGAAGAAAAATTAATTGTTTGTTTAAGGAAAAATGAGTCTAATGGAGTAATTTACCATTATCCTAACAGCCATTTAGGAGATTATGATTTAGAGAGTGAAGAAGCAATTTATCACTTGATTTTAAAAGGGAAATAAAATACTGCTTGTGATAATGGTGATATTTTATTATAATGATGAGGTATTTAAAGGAGAAGTTTCAATGATAAAAAACATAATTGGCGGAATCGCTGTTGGTATTGCTAACGTTATTCCAGGCGTTAGTGGTGGAACCATGATGGTAATTCTAGGTATCTTTAATCGCATGATGGATGCTATTAGTGGAATCTTTAAAAAAGAAAATCCTAATCGCAAAGAAGATATTATCTTTATTTTTCAGGTTTTGGTTGGCGCTGGAGTTGGAATAATTGGATTTGCGAAAATATTGGAAGTGTTATTTGAATATTATCCAACGCAGACGATTTATTGGTTTATTGGTTTGATTGCTTTTAGTATTCCTTTATTTTTAAAAGGGGAAATGAAAGGTGAAAAACTTGTAATTATCCCTTTTATTTGTGGTTTAGCAATTATCTTTGGGTTAGAATTTTTAAATCCTGGAGAAGGGAAAGTAGTTGTTAATCCTGATTTTCCTGCTCTAAGTGCTGGTTTGTTTGTTAAAATGATAATTATTGGTGCCGTATCAGGAGCAACTATGATTATGCCCGGTGTTAGCGGTAGTATGGTTTTATTAATTTTAGGAGAATATTATCTATTTAAGTCTTATCTAGCAAATGTTACTAGTTTTAGTCTGGATGTTATTATGCCGCTAGGATTTATGGCAATTGGTATTGCTGTAGGAATAGTTGTTAGTGCAAAATTATGTTCATATTTCACTAAAACTCATAAAGCTGGATTCTTGAGTTTGATTTTAGGATTGATCGTTGCTTCATCATTAGTATTGATTCCTTTTGATGTAAGTTATAATTTAAGTTTAGTTGTGACATCAATTATTGCAGTTATTTTAGGAGGAATCATTGTTCTTGGATTATCTAAGATTCAATAGTTAAAATATAAAAAAGAAGTTATTGATTGTAAAACCAATGACTTCTTTTTCTGTGTGTCGAGCATGGCATACATCTAGCTGGTGAAAGTCCAACCACGGGTATTTACCGCCAAGAGTAGTGAACCACAAGCCGTTAGTAGTGATGCTATGGGCGGAGGAAGTGGTGTGGAAAAATCTTCGAGGTTACGAAAAGAAATTTGATGAGGCTGAATGGTGGACAAGGTTGCAGAACAAACCAAGTCCAAAAGGTAAACGTAAAACCAAGACAGTAAATCAAAAACCTGTGAAGATAAAAAGGATGTATGCCTTACCTCGGGAGGCCTTGTGGACGATGAAGTCCAGTAAACTTTAAAAACAGTAATGATACCATCGATAGAAAAAGATTTATCACAAGAAATCAGATGAAGTCATAGCAGTCAGAAATGATGAAGGACTGAAACGTTTATAGAGTGTAAATCGCTATAAGTAATATTTGGATAGTCCGAAAGTGAGGATAGCAACTATTATTGATAAGGGGTTATTAGAATTCAAAAGTACTATTATCAAAGATTTTATTTTAGCATTTTGTGATAGTCAGTTTATTGCCAAATACGATTATTTAGAGATGCTAAGTCAGCTGATAGAAATTTTTTATTACTATTGAAGTGAAGTTGACGAGGGAGTGAGTGATATGTATATTGAATTCGATTTAGGAATAATTCAGCTAATAATTAACTTTTATTGCTTGTTTAGTCATTTTTGTTAGTTTATTTTGGTATTCAACTAGACCTTTGGTCTTAGGTGCTAGAAGGAAAATATGCAAGAAATAATTTTAATGATTAAAAGACTAGCAAAATGATTAAAATTAACTATAATATAGTTAATCATTAAGGAGGATAATTTCATGAATGTTGAAATAATTAATGTTGGGACAGAATTGTTATTAGGAGAAATTGTTAATACTAATGCAACTTATATTCAAAAAATGTGTAAAGACTTGGGGTTTAATGTTTACTATCAAACGACAGTTGGTGATAATCATGATCGTTTTAAAGAATGTCTAGATGTAGCTTTTAAACGTGGTGCTAATTGTGTAATTACGACTGGGGGATTAGGACCTACCCAAGATGATTTAACAAAAGAATTATCGGCAGAATATTTGGGTTTAGAATTATTATATAATGAAGAAGAAGCTAAAAAGGTAGAAGAAAAATGTCGATTTGTAACGGGATGGGGTGATATTCCGGAAAATAATTTTAAACAAGCTTTTTTTCCTAAAGATTGTTATATTTTAGAAAATGAAGTAGGGACAGCAAATGGCTGTGTAATGTCGAAAGATGAAAAGATAATTGTTAATTTGCCTGGTCCGCCTAAAGAAATGACTTATGTTGTTGATCATGTTTTAAAAGATTATTTAAGTCAATTTAAGCAGGATATTATTTACACATATGATTTTCTAACCATGGGAATAGGAGAAAGTCGGGTTGATGAGGTCTTAGCAGATTTAATTGATCACCAAGAAGAAGTTAGTATTGCTCTTTATGCTTCAGAAGAAACAGTGCGGGTTCGATTAGGTTGTAAAGCAAGCGATAAAGAAACTGCTGATAAAAAAATTGCTCCAATTAAGACAGAAATTGAAAAGATTTTAAAAGATTATATTATCAAAGAGAAGAATTTAAAAGAGGCCTTAGCAAACATAATGCCATCTTATTGGACAATTTATGAATGTGATAATTTTACGCTTAGAGATGATTTTAATCTTGGTCACAACCATACTGAAGATACAATGAATTTATTAATCGATTGCCGTGAACATCCTTTAGGATCAATTATTAAAGTAACGATTGATTATCAAGGACGAAGAGATGTTTTCGAAATACCTTTATTAAAAGATCCAACTTTATCATATAATAAGTTAGAATCAAAAATTATTGAGCGAGTTTATAAATTTTTAACTCAACCAGGTTATAATTAGGAGAATAAGATGCTAGAATTTAGATATGATACTCAACTATTGATTGAAGGTAAAAATCTCGATGAAGATGTTATCAATGATTACATTACTGAACATTTTAAAGGAGATTGTTTGTTAGCGGTTGGTGATGATGAGTTGATCAAGATTCATTTCCATACTAACGAACCGTGGCAAGTGTTGGAATATTGTGCATCACTTGGTGAAATCTATGATATCGTTGTTGAGGATATGGAACGTCAGTCAAGAGGGTTAAAAGGATAAATAAAAAACGTCACTAAATTAATCAGTGACGTTTTTAGATATGTAAAGTTGGATCATTAGCAATTAGTTCAATAAATTTGTTTGTAGCAACAGATTGAGTTCGTCGTTTTGGATAAGCATAACCGATACTGCGTTTAGGCAATGGTTGTGATGTTTTTATTTCATGAAGAATCCCTTGATCAAGTAATTCTTGGGAGAATTCTTTAATGACACAAGAAATTCCTAGTCCTGCTCTGGCAAAGTCCAACAATAAATTATGAGCTCCAAGTTCAATTGTTGGCTTTAATAATAGTCCCTTATTAGCAAAGTAATTATCGATACGATTACGGGTATTTGATGACTTTTCTAAAAGAATTAGGGGCTGATCAGCTAATTGATTGAAGGTGTAAATATGATTATCAGGCTTTTTAGAAACAAAAATATCATGAACTTGGAAGCATTCTTTAATTACTAAAGAATCATCTTTGATGGGAAGATTTAAAAAACCGAGATCTATTTGATCAGATTTCAACAATTCACGGGTTTCTAGACTGGTTCGGTTGATTACTTTGATTTTAACCCCAGGATATAGTTGTTTGAATTTAACGATATAATTAGTTAAAAAATACTCACTAAAAGTATCACCGGCTCCAATAATTAATTGACCATCTTTTAATTCATGATAATTTGATAACTGGTTTTCTACTCCGGTAATCAATGCTAAAGCTTTGTCAATTTGCTGATGTAATAATTTACCCTCTTTAGTTAAACTAACACCTTTAGAATTGCGAATAAATAATTGAGTCTGTAGTTCTTTTTCAATACTGCTGATTGTTTGGGAAACTGCAGATTGAGAAATAAAAAGATTTCTAGCTGCGATTGAAAAAGATAGGGTCGTAGCAGCTTCATTGAATATTTTGTATTGTTCTAGTTTGATATACATATAAGTTCTCCTTATATCATAATTATAATATATTAATTTTACTAATAGCTAAGACTATAATATAATTATTCTGTAAACTAGTCAAACTATTATATTAATGTATATTTATTGATGCATTTTGTTAGTTTATTGTATATAATGTAATAGTAAATAAGAAAGGTGTGAATTTAATGGCTGGAGTTGTTGTAGTAGGAAGTCAATGGGGCGATGAGGGTAAAGGTAAAATTACTGATTACCTGGCTCAAAAAGCAGATATCGTTGCTAGATATCAAGGTGGTAATAATGCCGGGCATACAATTGAATTTAATGGTCAAAAGTTTGCTTTACGTTTGATTCCTTCAGGGATTTTTAGTGGTAATGATGTTATTTTAGGTAACGGAATGGTAATTAATCCTAAAGCTTTACTTGAAGAAATGAAATATTTAAATGATGCTAATATTAGCACTGATAAGATCATGATTAGTGATCGGGCTCATGTTATCTTACCTTATCATTTAGAAATCGATGAAATTCAAGAAACTAGGCGTGGAGCTAATAATATCGGAACGACTAAAAAAGGAATTGGACCTACATATGTCGACAAATATGAACGGGTGGGAATCCGTATGGGTGAATTCATTGATGAGGAATTATTTAAAGAAAGATTAGAAGAAGCTTTGGCTTCTAAAAAAGCGCAATATCCTGAACTTACATGTAGTGCCGAGGAAATCTTTGAAGAATATAAAGAATATGCTAAAATCATTGCACCAATGGTTTGTGATACTGGTGTTTTTTTAGATGAATGTTTTCAAACTGGTAAAAATGTATTATTTGAAGGGGCTCAAGGGACAATGTTAGATATTGACTATGGTACATACCCATTTGTTACTAGTTCACATCCCGGTGCTAATGGAGTAGCTGAAGGCTCTGGAATTGGCCCATTATATATTAATGAAGCAGTGGGAATTGTTAAGGCTTATACAACAAGAGTAGGTAGTGGGGCTTTCCCAACAGAAATTGAAGGTGAATTGGCTGATCAAATCCGTGAACGTGGCCATGAATATGGTACAGTAACAAAAAGAGCAAGAAGAATTGGATGGTTTGATGCTGTTGTTGTTAATCAATCAAGAAGAATGTCTTCATTGACGGGAATTAGTTTAATGTTATTAGATGTATTATCAGGGTTAAAGACATTAAAAATCTGTACAGCTTATGAATTAGATGGTAAAATCATCAAAGCATTACCTTCAACGATTAAACAGTTGAATAGGGTTAAACCTGTTTATGAAGAAATGCCAGGATGGGATGAAGATATTACTAAGGTTACTTCTTTTGAGGAATTACCTGAAAATTGTCAAAAGTATTTAAGAAGAATTGAAGAATTGATTAATTGTCCAATTGTAATTTTCTCTGTTGGTCCTGATAGAGAACAAACAATTGTGTTAAGAGAAATTTTTAAATAGGAGGATAGCTAGTGAAAAATGAATTAGTAATTGTAATTGATTTTGGTGGTCAGTATAACCAATTAGTAGCACGTCGAGTACGTGAGTGTAATGTTTACTGTGAGATTTATTCTTATAAAGTAGATATTGAAAAGATTAAAGAGATGAATCCGAAAGGAATTATATTAACGGGTGGTCCTAATAGTTGTTATTTAGAAGATTCACCTACTTATCAAAAAGAATTATTTGAATTAGGGATACCGGTATTAGGTTTATGCTACGGGGCTCAGTTAATGCAGCATGTGTTAGGTGGTAAAGTAGAAAAAGCTGATGTTAGAGAATATGGTAAATCTCATTTAATTGTTAGTAAACAAGAATCTAAATTAATGAAAGATGTGGCGGTAGAGTCGATTTGCTGGATGAGTCATTTTGATTATATCTCAAAAATTGCTCCAGGCTTTGAAATTACATCTTACACTAAAGACTGTCCAGTTGCTTCATGTGAAGATGAAGATAAGAAGTTATATGCAATCCAATTCCATCCCGAAGTTTTACATACTGAATACGGAACAAAAATGTTATCTAACTTTGTTTTAGATGTATGTAATTGTAGTGGTGATTGGCGTATGGATTCGTTTGTTGAAGAACAAATTAAAGCTATTAGAGAAAAAGTTGGTAATGGTAAAGTATTATGTGCTTTGTCTGGTGGAGTTGATTCATCAGTGGCAGCGGTATTATTATCTAAAGCAATAGGAAACCAATTAACTTGTGTTTTTGTTGATCATGGATTACTTCGTAAAAATGAAGGTGATGAAGTAGAAGCGGTATTTGGACCTGATGGTCAATATGACTTAAACTTTATTCGAGTTAATGCTCAAGAAAGATATTATGAAAAGTTAAAGGGTGTTGAAGAACCTGAGGCCAAACGTAAAATTATCGGTGAAGAATTTATTCGTGTTTTTGAAGAAGAAGCTAAAAAGATTGGGACTGTTGATTTCTTAGTTCAGGGAACTATTTATCCTGATGTTGTTGAAAGTGGATTAGGTGGTGAATCAGCAGTAATCAAATCTCATCATAATGTTGGGGGCTTACCTGATGCAGTGGATTTCAAAGAAATCATTGAACCATTACGTGATCTTTTCAAAGATGAAGTTCGTAAAGTAGGTCTTGAATTAGGAATCCCTGAATACTTAGTATTTAGACAACCGTTCCCAGGGCCTGGACTTGGTATTCGGATCATTGGTGAAGTAACAGCAGAAAAAGTTAGAATCGTTCAAGATGCTGATGCAATTTACAGAGAAGAGATTGCAAAAGCAGGATTAGATCGTTCAATCGGTCAATACTTCGCTGCTCTTACAAATATGCGTTCAGTGGGGGTTATGGGTGATGAAAGAACTTATGATCATGCTATCGCGCTTAGAGCTGTTAACACAATTGATTTCATGACAGCAGAAGCTGCTCAAATTCCTTATGAAGTATTAAATAAGGTTATGTCTAGAATTATTAATGAAGTGCGTGGGGTAAATAGAGTAATGTATGATATTACTTCAAAACCACCAGGAACGATTGAGTTCGAATAGTTTGAGCTGAGCTGTAAAGCCCTATTTTATAGGGTTTTACGGCTTTTTTCGTTTTCCATTGCATTACGGATTGCATTATTTCTAATCAACTTCTCTGTGGTAGATAGCTGTATGCTGGTTGCTGGTATAATTTGCAATGCTCTGTGAAGCTGGCGTATAGTGCAGAATACCAGTCAGCTTATTTGCAACTTCTAGGTTTGTGTTAGGGTACAGATGTCCGTATGTTCCCAAAGTCGTCTGGATTTTTTCGTGTCCTAAACGCTCTTTGATGAGCAGAGGGTTTTCTCCCATGCTGATTAAAAGGGAAGCGTGCGAATGTCTTAACGCATGAATTTTGATACGGTGGACACCAGCCAGCTTTGCGAGTTTTTCTAAAGCTCTAGGTAATGTAGTTTTGCTAGTTGGTGTTCCATTGTAGCTGAGGACAAGTTTACATTTTGGAAGAACTTTTTGCTGTACTTCTTTCCATGCTTTTAGTTCATTGATTGTATCACTATCAATATAAAGCGTGCGGATACTTGCCTGTGTTTTTGGCTCAACAAACTTATAGTCATTCATGGTCTTGTAGTACAGTGTCTTTGTGATACTTAACATACCTGTTTCAAAATCAATATCAGACCACTGTAATGCAGAAGCTTCTCCTATACGCATACCTGTCATAAATAATAACCAGAAAGACATAAACAAATAATGTTCGTAATAATCGCCCTTGTAAAGCAGGGAGATAACTTTCTGAAATTCTTCCAGTGTCCAGAAGTCAACTTTTGTTTTTTTACTTTTGATATTACCTATCATTCGTGAGGGATTTTTTTTCGCAAGACCTAAGACAATCGCTCGGTCAAATGCAATAGAAAGCATACCCTGCACGATACGGATATAGTTTGGGCTAAATTCTTTAGCCATTTTTAACTGCCAGTTTTGTACGTTGATAGGCTCGATTTCATCAGTCGACATTTTGTAGAAGTATTTGAAGTGTTTTTGAATAGTAACACGTCGGTTGATATAGGTACTTTCTTTAACCTGTGTTTTGTACCAAGGAAGATATACTTCTTCAATGAACTGTTCAAAAGTAACGGTATTCTTTTTATCTTCCAATTCTTCGGCAGAAGCTAAGAATAGTTTTGAATATTCCTCTTTTGCCTCTTTTTTTGTCTTAAATCCACTACGATATTTTTGTATCTGTTTTCCTGTAACTGGATTGTAACCTAAATTTGCTCTGAAATAATAAGTTCCGTTAGTTGCTTTTTTTATAGGGTCTTTTGCCATGATTTTTCACTCCTTACATAGAAATGCAAGAAGTACAAATCAATCTTGTTTTTCAGTGAATTTAATTCCTAATAATTCTTCAACAGCTTCTCGGGGTACTCTATCTAATTTTCGAGATTGATAGTATGTATGCCCTTTGGAAATCATAAGTTTTTTTGCTTGTCTTATAATATCTGCTGAAAAAGAAGTTCCATAACCTAGTTCTATTAAATCTTTCTTTGTTACGGTAATCATAAATCTCCTTTCCATAGACTAGATAAAGGAAACCTCAATATCTTGTCTATCATTATAACAACTTTTTTAAAGAATGTGCCCTATAAATTTATATTTCTTGCAAATCGTTGATTTTAATATTTGAAGCAGACAGACGGCTCTGGAAAAGCTCCGCTGGTATCTCAACCAATCTCATTCCTATGAGCAAAACCACCTTTGGGACGTATCATTATCCTGCAATACAGGTCGTGGCAGAACGACTTTTCCAAAGGTCGCTCTCGGATCATTACATGAATCGCTCGCTTTCCTCATGGAAAAGGTTATGGCGTATAAAATCCGATGGCTCGCTGTATCACAAACGTATCTGTCTGCTTTATTCAGTTGTCAAAGAACGGCAACGGCTTGTCAGCCTGTAAAAGCCAACAGCAGAACTATTGACTTTTATAGAATGACAAGCGGTGTGGCTGGAAAGGGGAGAAAACCACGTCCGCCTGTATGTATTTAGATTACTGTAATTTTAAAATTGAGTATCATGTCCAGAAAGGCTGTCTGCACTCTGTTCTTTAAATCTGCGTCCACTACCATGTACACATTTCCTTGTTCATCATAGAGCTTTCGCAAACATAGCTTTGAGATATACCCGTCGTAGAAGTTCATCACTGTGGCGATAGCTTCTGGGTTGCCCTCTGACGCTGATACAATAACTTCAAAAGGTAAGCGTTCATGTTTCATCATTTATGTTCCTCCATGTATTTCCTCAATGTTTCAAGCGTCTTTGTTCTGTGATACTGGACGTTTGAACGAGGAAGATTGATAAAACGGCTGATTTCTCCGTCTGCCATATCCATGAAGTAAGATAACAGAATGATATTTCGCTTTTTTTCTGTCAGAGTTTTAAGGGCTTCACTCAACTTGTCATTTTCAACCCATACTTCGATTCCCAGCACGTTAAACACGGTGTAGTCGCTTGCGTACTTATCACATTCGCCAAAGCGTTCCTGCTGATAATCTGCCAAATCAGAAAATGAACACTCACGCTTTTCACGTCGCTTCATATCACGGTAGCCTTTCATCACAGCTCGTTTGATTACTTTTTTTGCAAGGCAATCGAACTGTGCTTCAATGGCTTGTCTGAAAGAAGATGTTTCCACTGTTTCACCTCCTTTCTGTGCGAAATAGAAATGAACGAAAGTCCATTTCCCCCTTTCCGCACCCCAACTACCCAAGGAGGTGTCCAGCTACCAAGATTTACAAAAAAGAATTTGCAAATCTCGGATATAACAAAAACAGTCTATTAGAATACGAATATACCAATAGACTGTTTTTTTTATGTAAGTGATATGAATTTTTAAATCATGTTTAAGGTGTACTGGGTGTATAACCATTATAAGGCGGTTATTTAGTTGTGAATACTGGCGTATTTGCTGATACGCAATCATGGCACAACCCCCTTATCCAGAGCTTGTACTATGAGTGCAAAAGAAAGGGACGGCTCTGGTTATCCAAAACCGTCCTAAGTGGATTGAAAGACATGGAAAAAGATATTACCCTAGAACGGTTTTTTTTATTTACCGTCAAGATAATATTGATATGAATTATTAACACATAATATATGTATTTTTAACACATTCTAATCATGTGTCATGAAGTATAAACTCATGACAGGTGATTAAAATGAGGAAAAAGAAAGATACGCATAGCTTTGATTTCCGTCCGCTGGGACTGGCAATCAGAGAGGCGAGAGAAAATGCTGGACTTTCCCGCAATGATTTAGGCGATAAGGTCTTTTATGGAGAACGTCATATCGCAGATATTGAGAATATAGGGAAACACCCCAGCTTCCAGTTATTTCATGATTTAGTGACCATGTTCCATATCTCTGTTGATGAATACTTCTATCCGCAGGAGAAAGTGGGAAAATCTACAATCCGCAGACAGATAGACATATCACTTGATGAACTGACAGATGAAGAACTCAAAATCATTCAAGGAACGATTGACGGTATCATGAAATATAAGGGAACGGGAAGCAAATAGGCTTCTCGTTTTCTTTTTCCCATAGGCTATCCTGCTGATCTGCTTTGCAGGAAGCAGGATTTAAAAAGAGCCAATAATCTGCAAGAGTAATTCTTACAAACTATTGGCTCTGCGTCTTAGCGTCTGGCTCTTTAATAATCTTAATTATTCCACGATTTATATTGATTAAAGTTTCATGCTTGCATTTTGGGCAGAATAAAGGGAAATTTATCAATTCTGTATCTTTTCGTACTTTAATTCGTGTTTTACTATTGCAAATAGGGCATAATATCCATGATTGTTTTTCCATGGCAACACCACCTTTTATTTTAGTGGAATACAAAATTCACATAAATGGAGTGAAATTTTTGAGAAAGTGTATCGTTCAATAATGGGTTTTGTAGTATCTACTGGTAAATCAGCGGTTAGTAGCTGGATATTATTCCAAAAAGTTGCGACACTTTCCTCAGTGTGGCTAACTTCGAATATAGCATAGCGACCATCATCAATATTACGGATAGATAAATCATACTTATTCTTTGGGTCTGAAATAATGACACCTACATCATATCGTTGATTTTCTTCTAAAACATACATAGGATTATCCAAAGCTATACCGAGTATAGTAGTTTCTTCGTTGAATAAATTTTTGTTTTTTAAATACGCTTTAAACGTTTCCATTAACTGTTTATTTTCTAAACCATATTTGCCAACTCTACGCATATATGCTATTTTAATATCTTTAAATTCTTCAATGTTCAAGTTAATACCTCCTATTTTCAATCAATATCAAGCTTTATAATTTTTTATATCCTTTTTCTTTCACATTCTGTTATCTATAAATTTTAAAATGATAACTAAAATGTTTAGGTAAATCAAATCGAAATAACTGGTTCAACATACTTTTGCACAAAATCTATGCGGTCAAATATTGTTGGCTTGAAATATGAAGTAATTGCTATCACTATATTATTCGATGGATTTACATATATAACATTTCCGCTATTTCCTATTGCTGAATATATATGCTTATTTTCATCTACAATCCACCATAAATACCCATAAGACATATTTCTAAATTCTTCTCCGCATTTATAATTAGTCTTTGTCATTTGTTCTATCCATTCTGACGACACAATTTGTTTTCCGTTATGGACACCTTTATCTAAACAAAGTTGTCCGATTTTCGCCATATCTGTCGCAGATAAACATAAACCATATCCTGCTGTTCCTACCCCTTCTGGGTCGCAAAACCATATATTCTTTTTCGGTTCTTTTGATATAGTAAAATGTTTATGCTCTTCGGCGGTTTCCGCTAAATAATTTATATGTTTTTCTACTCCAATAGGTTCAAATAAATACTTATTTGCAAAGTCAACGACTTTTATTCCACTCATTTTTGATATAATTCCAGTTAGTATATGTATGCCTAAAGTTGAGTATTTGAATTGTCCAGTCAATCCTTTTCTTCCACCCAGAAAATCTAAGGCTGAAATCGTCCAATCATCACTTGAACATATTTTAGTCCACGGCTCGTATTTATACTTATAAGGTGCGGTCATAGTCAATAAATGCTTGATTGTAACCTGTTGAATTGTTTTTTCCCCTCTTTTAATTTTATATTCGGGGAAAAAGTCTAATACAGGTTGGTCTATATTTTCTATAAACCCTTTATCAAGTGCTATTCCGACAAGTAATGCTACAATACTTTTAGTTGCAGACATAACATGGCAGGTATCTATTTTTTTATAATCATTCCATTCATCTGAATAAACCTCTTTACCGTCCTTATAGCATGATATTTGGCAGATATTAGGCTGTTTTTCTTTAATAAAATCGTGCAGTTCTTTTTTATTCATACTATCAATTTCATCTCCGTTTCACGTTATCATTTATGAAATATTCATTCAAAAAATACAATGTTTTTATATATTTTCTTATTTCTTTTTTACTGGATAATAAATTTCTGTTACTAGGTCATCTTCATTTGATGTTTGTGTTGGGTCAGTAATATAAACTTCATAAAGAGGACCATTGTTTTCATAACCGTTTTGCTCTGCCCATTCACACTGTTTCGTATAAATAGATGGTAAATTAGAATATCCGCCATATAGAGTTGTTTTTAAACATAGTCCTGGACAAAAATCTCTAGTTCCAGTAACAAATTGTTCTACTGGAATAGCAAATTCTGTATCTAATCCTAATGGAGTAAACTCATCACTATGAAAAAGTACCATAGGTGGAGCATTGACAGTTAATTTATCATATTGGATTTTTCTCAATATTGAATGAAAGCAACAAGCATATTGTTCTTCCATTTCAACCTTACAAACCATTTTACGAATAGAAACTAAATACATAACTGGTACTTCAACAAGCTGTACATCAATCTTATTCAAATAAGACATGATTGATTTTCCTTGTTTCAAAACTGATATATCTTCATTTAACCGTTCTGTAATTTGGGAATATATCTGTATTTGTTTTTCAAACTCTATCTTTTTCTTATATAGCTCTATGGATAATTTTTCATTCAGTATTTCTTCTGATGTGATAATTGCTTTAATTTCTTCCAAAGAAAATCTGTACTGCTTCAGACGGTTAATAAACAACATAGTTTCTAATTGCTCAATGGAATAATATCTATAACCGTTCTCTTGATTGATTTTGCTGGGTTTTATAAGCCCAATTTCATCATAGTAACGAAGTGTCTTTGTAGAAACTTTACATATCTTTGAAAATTCACCGATAGATAGCATAAATCTTCTCCTTTCAACTTACTTCCACACTTATGTTACACCTTGCCGTAAGGGGAAAGTCAATGTGGTAATTTTATATCATTATTCTTTACCCACACCTAAAGTAACATGATAAGAAATTGATTTCCAACTTTTTTTTAATTTCATAAAAAGACTTGTATCGTTCCTAAAAAAGTAATATACAAGCCTTTACTCATTTTGTTATCCTACAATCTTCCAGTTGCTACCCTTATGAAGCGTCAGTTCATACTGTGATACCTGTGTTGCCTTTGTCTGATTGTCTATAAACTTCACGGCAACCTTGACTTTCACATTGTCCCCGTCCTTTGTAAATACAGGGTTTACCAGTTCGGAATAAATATAGTCCCCGTTTATCGGTTCAAGGACGTTTCCAGCTACATAGTAGGCAAGTTCTGTTTCCGTTGCTGTCGGGTACAGCTTAAAAAATGTTTCCAGAAATGCGGTAGCGTCTGCTGTTGTATCTGCGTCTACACTTGCGTCGCCTTCCTGTTTCTTAGGCTCATACTCCGATTTCTGGATTGCTGGTGCAAGGGTAGGGTTCTGTATGATTACCATATCCCCGTTTTCGTCTACATGGACTTTGACCGTATAGGTTTCTGATACGTTCCTTGTCTGGTCGTTCTCCTTTATCTGCTGATCTACTTCGTAGGTAGCGATAAAGTCGTCCTTTTCAGCCTGTTCCACGTCCCAGATGATTACGTCCGTTACTGTGGAGTTGGTCGGTATATCCGTTCTTACTGTGTCAATATTCAAGTCCTGCAATTCTTTTGTCAGATACCCATTGATTGCCTGTGTCCTTGCTTCGATAGCTTCCTTGCTGTTGCTCCATGTATAGTAAGATTTACAGAAATTCTTCACGAAATTTTCTATCCCGTTGGTGTCGTTCAAACGGAGCTGTATCGTTTCCTTTTCATGTACCGTGTGCCTGTCAATCGCTGTAAAATTTTTATATACCCCAAAACTCACGCTTGCAATAAGCACTACCCATAAGGCAATCACGGACTTCCTGTGTGTACCGACTTTCACGGTACGGACTTTCTTTTCCTTTTTCTGTTTCTCTTTTTTCTTGAACATATAAAATTCCTCGCTTTCTATTGTCTGATTCTTCCTGCACCGATTAAGTGCTGTTGCCAGTAGTTATTATTCAAATCAGCATATCCGATAGGGTCGCCAGCATGATACATTTGATTGTTTCCCACATATATCCCGACGTGTGTTACATAGCTTCCTGCATTGTAGGTAGAATGGAAAAATACCAAGTCCCCAGCTTTTGCTTCTGATAGTGGGATATGCTGTGTTGCGTCATACTGTTCCTGTGCGGTTCGTGGCAGACTGATACCAGCTTTTGCGAAGCACCATTGTGTCAGTCCCGAACAGTCAAAGGAAGTATTGGGATTGCTACCGCCATACACATACTTCCAGCCTTGATACTTCAATGCTTCGTTCATAATCGCCTGTACGGTTTCATCATCAAAGTGTGCAAGGGTTATGTATTGATTGACAAGCTCTGCATAGAACATATTCCCGTAGGCATACCGCCAGCCACCGTTACGCTGAACAGCGATAGGGTTGGTATAGGTTACTTTCTTTCCGCCCGACTTATCCCTTGCGAAATTCTCTGCTAGGGCAAAGGTATGTTTCTTTCCGTTTCCTGCCACATATCCCACATAGCCACCGCCATAGTTATAAGATTGTATAGCCACGTTTATATCCTCAATATTCTGTGCCTTGCATGAAGAAAGCAGGGACGCAAAATATTTACACCCCTGCTTGATAGAGCTTTCCGTATCTAAAGAGTTGGGCGGTAGTCCCAGACTTTCCGAACTCTGCATGACATCATTTCCTTTACCGCCACTTTCCACCTGTATGATTGCCAGCAGGACATTGACATACTCGGAAATACCGTTCTCCCTTGCATATTTTTCGACCATAAGCTGATGTTTCAGCGCCTCGACAGACAAATTCATGCCTGTTATCGGCGGAGAAAAGCTGTTGCCCCCGTCGTCGTCCTCTGCACTAATCAGCACCCCGAAGAAAAGCACAAGCGAAAAGAGGATAGGAAAGATACTTCCCACAATCAATAAATGCTTTATCCTCATTTTATACGTCCTTTCTTTATCTTTTGTATCTGCTTCACGGTTTGCTGTTTCTGCTTGCTTTTCTCGGTAAATCGTGCCTGATGAACGGTTTGTCTGGTATTGACACGCTCTTTCTGGCTGGTCTGTATCTCGGTATGTCTTATTGTCTGTCGCTGTGTCGTGTTCTCTGGATTTCTTACATTTGTTCCAGAAGATAGCGGACGTTCCTTGACGGCTGGTGTCTTTGTCTGCTCTGTACGAACCGTTCCAGACGTAGCAGGACGCTCTCTTTTCTCTGATGTCGTCTGGCTTTTATCTTTGGCAGAAGCGGTAACAGGTCTGTCATGCACACGGGTACGGGTAGCTCCTGCTGTCGCTGATCCGTCTGCCTTTCTTCCAGACTGTTTCGCTTCCTGTGCCTTTTGAAGTTCCATACGCTTGTCTGCGATACTCTGTCTGTGCTGTTCCTGTTTCTCCATGCGTCCCGTCTGTCTGCTCTGCTGTTCCTGCACGATACCACGCCTAAAGTCGGAAACGCTGGACTTTGCCTTTTCCTTTGCAGAGTGTACGGCATAAGCAGTCTGTGTCGGCATATCCTTAATATTTTCCTTGACGGTATTTGCCTTGTCCTTGAATTTATTCTTTGTATCAAGCATAGCTCCTACGGCAGAACCAGCTCGTTGTCCCATGCTGGAAGCCGTTCTGTTTTCTCTGGACGGTGCTTTTGCTTGTCGTCTGCTTCCTGTATCAGCCATACGATTTCCTGCAACCGCACCAGCACCAGCTCCAAGCATTGTGCCAGCACCCACAGCCTTTGCCATGCGTCGTTCCATTCTTCTTGCTCGATGTCGCATAAACAAATATGGTCTGCGGAATATCCTGCGTCCCATGTGCTGTGCGTCCCCAGCATTTAAGCTGAACATACTCATAAGGTCGCCCATCTTTATGTAGATACCAGCGAAACATACTATCTGCAAGAACGCTATCATAAAGAATGGATAGTCGCTAGATATGTTGTAGAACATACTGGAAATACTGAACGCCACCGTTACTATGAGCGTTATCCCAGCTCTTGTCATAATGGTATTGAATACCCGAACGACTGCCTGTTTTGCCATGTTCTCATAGCTCGGTATCATGGATAACAGAAAGCTGATAGGCAGGAACATGGCGAAGATGATAAAAAGTATCTGGGAAAATATCATCATACCTGTGAGTAAAAAAATAAAAATTGTTATACCCAGATTGAAGATAAGCAGGAAGAACACCATTCCCAGCCTGTTAATTACTTGCGGTATCGTCAGATTGTTGTTGTCCTTTTCCTCGATTTCCTGCTTTACCACATTTTCTCTTGTCTTTCCGTCCTCGTCGTCGGGACTAGCCGATACCAAAGCTTCCACACGGTCAGCCCCGATTTCTTCTATATCGCTGTTGCCAAATTGAAGCAAAAGCCACGGCTGTTGCACCTGTATGGAAAACAGGCTGTCCCGTATCAAGTCTACGCTGTCCTTGCCTTTGCTGTCGCTGTCGGGAAGCATTATCTTTGTCCCCAAATCCAGCGAAGCCGTACTGATGTCTGATGAAAAGTCATTTACCTTTTTGATGTAGTCGGGAGCATAGGCGATAAAGGAAGCGGAGAGTAGAAACACCACCACGAAGTTGATAACGGCGTGAAGTGCCTTGCTGGTTTCTCGCTTTATCAGTCCCGTATAGGCAACATAGATACCCACTACAAGGATAATAAGAAGAAGAGAGCCGACATAAAATCCCGTAGAGGTAAAACCGTGTTCATTCACTCCTGCAAGGGTCTGTATGGATTGTCCGATACTGTCTGCCATGTCGTTGATAAAATCTAGCTTATATGCCTGCTGTACCACATAGCCCGTAGCGTTGGAAAGGTACAGGCTGATAGTCCAGATAAAATTGGTAATGCAGTAAAGCCCGTACTGTACGGATTTCCCGATACCGTCCAGCCAGTTCCACGGAAGCCAGCCCCAGCTATTGTCTACATAGAAGTCAAGCTGATAGTTGGAAAGCGGATATTTTGAATAGAGATTGTCTGCATTTACAGTGTCGTCCACAAGCCCTGTCGCATGAGCAACTGTCCCCAGAAGTGAAAGCAGAATGATTGTGGTAACAGCAACTATCACGGCAACTTTCAGAAAGTGAAGTAGCTTCTTTTTTGTGAACGCACCTTTTATCCTTTCTTTCATCACTCCACCTCATTTCTCTGTACGGGTGGTCTGGTATCGAAAGCATGAAGCAGTTCTTCAAAGACAGGGTGTATCTGCACCACACCGACACGTCCGTACAAGTCCTGCAACAGACATTGTCCGTTTTCCAAATCACGAAGCCGTTTCTGGTTGTTCTCGTCCTCTGGGTCGATACCGAAAAACTCCAAGGTCTGCTTTATCTCGTTTATATCGGTACTACGAAAGGCAAACTTCAAGCCGATATTGTTTTTCAGACTTTCCTTTGAAACGTCCCCAGAAGATTGGGTAACGAAGTACACGCCAGCCTGCATAGCTCGTCCAGCCCTTACCAGCTTGTTTGATAAGGTTTCTCCCTGTGCCACATTGAGGAACGCCCACGCTTCGTCAAGGTCTACAATCTTGAAAATGCTCCTGTCGCTGTGAATGAAGTCGAGGGCAAAGGTACTAATGACAATGAGCATAGATACCGATAATAGCTCTATCGTCGTATATTCCTCAAAGGTGGTGTCCTTGTCTGGAAGAACTAAATCCGCTACCTGTATGATGTTGAGCTGGTTGTCAAGGCTGATTGCGTTTGTTACAGTGCCGTCCGAGAACAGCAGATGTGCAAAGTCATAGTCCGTAAAGCTGTCGATATGTTCTGCTATGTTACGGGACAGCGGTGTATCTTCCTTTCGCAGTTCCTCAATGACAAGCAGAAGTCCTCGCTTGTCGCTTTGTGCCACGGTACGGATTGCCTTTCTAAGTACAGGGAATTTTTCGCCGTCCCTAGAGGAAATACCCGTCAAAAAGGTAAGTACATCAATCGCCAGACTTTCAGCGTCCTTAACGTCTTTCATAATCACGAACGTGTCAAGCAGTCCAGTGTTTTGTCTGTCGCTGGTAAGGTTTACGATATTGATTTCATGGGCGATTTCTGGCAATGTTTCTTTCCAGTTTCCACGCTCTGATTTTGGGTCTAAAATGACCGCTTGACCGCCAAACAGTACGGAATAATAAACAAGAAGATTGTTGCAGAATGACTTTCCACCGCCGAGCGAACCCACAAAGGCAGAAGCTAAAGCGTTGGTAACTGTGCCTTTCACACCTTGACTGGCAAGAGAGGGCTGTAAATACACATTTCTTCCTGTATCAACGGAATATCCGATATAGATACCTGTACTTTCTCCTAACTGCTGGGTCGCCCCAAAGCCAAGCCCTGCTAGAAAATCACTTTTGACATACTGCACATAGTCATTGATGTAACGCCTGCTTGCAGGAAGAAATTCTCCGTGCAGTCCCAGCATATCCCCAGCAGGACGTACCAGCTTCACGTTGAGGTCGTCATAAAAGTCCTTGACTTCATCACAACGGCGTTTCAGCTCGTCAAGATCGGGTGCAGACACCCGTATGACGTAGCTTAACTTGTACATGCTTTCCTTGCTCTGGTCGAGGTCAGCTTCCAATTCGTCCACGCTGTCCAAAGCGTCTACTACATTAGAAGTCGTTTCGCTTCCTGCATTGTAGGCGTGATTGTCGAGGTCTTTCAGCTCCTTTTTCTTGTTCCTTACTGTAGTCAATGCTTTCTTGTTTCCCACGATTTCCACATTCATGGAAGTGTCAACGGGAAAGGTAAACTGCTGTTGCTGGAAATAGAATATTTCAGACGACGGAAAATCCAGCTCCCCGACAATGGAATTGATTGTAAAGTAGGACACATAGCTTTCCATGTCCTCATGTTCCAGTCGTATGTATCGCTGGCTTTCCTCAATCAAGCACCTTGTCGGACGGATAAGATCGTAGTATTTTAGCAAGGTTTCCTTTTTCAGCTTTCTTTTCGGTAGCTGGTACTCATAATCTTCATAGGTAATCCCGTTGACACCGTATAAATGCTCAATGAGATAGCCGAAGTCGTTCCTGTCCAGTCGTCGCACCTTGAAGCGTCGGGAGATTTTATTTTCCAATAATTTCTCCATTTTCATGTAACGGTTTATCTCGTCATTGGGCATGGAAACGAAGTCATTCATCAGCGTGTGATTGACTTCATGCAGAAACTCCTTGAATGTCAGCCATGCCGATTTCTTCATGCTCTTTAGGTTCAGCGGTTCGTCGGTTACTACCAGCTTGAATCCAAGAAAAAAGCGGTAGTCCACTTGATTGTCCCCAATCATGCTTACTAACGCTTCCGTCTGTTCGTCTATCTTCTGATAGGCGACTTCCTTTAGTTTTCCTGTAACCAGCTTTTTTGACTGTTCCTGTATGCTTCTTATCGAGCTTTCCGTCGCTATCTGCAAGGCGTGTATTTTTCCCTCACGGCTCTGTGCAATGAGCTGTCGAAAGTTGTCATGCACGATAAACTTCTGCTTTGCGGACAAAAAGCTGTAATTGTAGGGTATCAGCTCATAATAGGCGAATACCTCATTGTCGGTATTCCACACAAGGTTATTGTCGATATACTTAATCGGGTACATGGTTCACGTTCCTTACTGCCGTGATAGTTTCATTCAAGACTTCCTTTCGCAGTTTCACGGCTTTTCCTGCATAAGTGATTTTTGGTCGCAAGGCATAGGTTATCTGTGATTTCAAAAAGCTGTACGGCTTCTTTCCGTCAAAAGTTTTCTGGCTCATAAACCAAGTGAGGGCAACGGGAATACCGAAGTATTTTAAGAACGCTCCCTCAATCATGGATAAGGGTGGTAAGTCCCCAAACAGAATGATGATGAACTCGGTTATCACGAACCAGCTTATCTGGGTAAAGGTAACGGGAAAGGGTAAGTTAAAGTCATTGATTGCATACAGCACTTTTTCCACGTTCCAGATACCCGTATAGGATTTAATCTTCTTCATGCTTTCAGCTCCTTTCTTTTAATGGAAAAAGGGACAGCTTTTTTACTGTCCCCAAATAGAAATAAGCTGTCAGAAGCAACACTTTCTGTTGCTGATCTTCCAGCTCTAGTATGGTATTTCACACATTCCTCTGCCAGTATCAATAAATGTTCCCTCAAAAGATAAATCTCGTCCGAACGCTTCATAGTCAATATAATTCTGCAAGTTAGAGGGAATATCTCCTAATGCCTGCAATTCATCAATGTAGTAGTAGGCAATGTCGGTCATATTTTCGCAGTCTGGATAATAGAAAACCTCGTCATAATGTTCCACGACTTCCTCTAAACTTCCATAGTGGGAGATAAACTCGTCTAATGCTTCCACAATATAGTCGGGGAGTTCTTCTATCTGTTCATACATGGAATTGAGTTCTTCAATGGAAACATACTCCCCGATTTCAATAGGAAAGTTTTCGGTATCATGAATTGCGTATTCCTCATAGTATTCATTCAGCCCGATACGCTCTGCCACGTCGTCCTCGTCAATAGGGAACGTAAACCAAGCACCGACAAGCTCGCCCTCGTTATATTTCCCAAGATTGGCGATATAGACCGCCATATCCTCATAAGCCATAAGCACCACCTCTTCCTTACTCTGGTATCTCAAAGATACCGTGTTCCGTTTCTATGAAGCGTCCGTTTGCTTTCAAATCATCAGCGTAGGCTTCATAATCGAAGTAGTATTCTTGACAGTCCTCGGACAAGTCCCGAAAGGCTGGGTCAGTTTTTGCCTTTTGCCTTGCAACGTCAATCATGCTCTTGCAGTCTGGATAGGAGAGTATCTCATTTCTGTAATTATAAAGTTCTTCCAGATTTTCATAGTAGACAAGAAAAGCCTTGTATTCTTGCCGTATGCTGTCTGGTAGTCGCTGATACATTTCGTACAGCTCGTTAAGTTCCAGTATGGTTGTATCTTCCCGTACTTCATCAGCAAAGGGAAGCTCCTTGTCTGTGATATAGTAACTGTCATTTTCTGCGTCTATTCCAAGCACTTCCTCAAAGAGTGCGGTATCTATCGGCAAATCAAACCAGCAAGCTCGGATTTCTCCGCTTATCGGTTCTTTCGTTTCCACCTGTACCCTTGCTTCCTGCATAGTTCCTCACGTCCTTTCTGCTGTTCCATGACAGCCTGCAATGTCTGCCAGCTCATGCCGAACACATATCTTGAAAAATCTTCAAGCTGTTTCGTGTCATAGTCGGCAAGCGGTAATCGCTTCATTTCATGCCACACCATACGCTTGTGGTAAGGCAAATCCGAGATATACGGACAGCCGATTTTTGCCTGCATATCTTCAAAAATATCTTTCATGTAATCACTCCAATCTTAAATTTGGGTATAGAAAAAACAGTCAATCATAAAGACTAACTGCTTTTTTATGTCTATTCTTCATCTCTAAACTTTTCTAAAACATTACTCCAAAGAGGTTGAGCTTCTGGAAAAACTTCATCATGCGTTTTAAAATATATTTCTCGGATAACATCAATCCAATTATTTATATTTTGCATAGCAAGGAGACCATCTCCATATGGAAAAATATTTAAGAACATACTCGTAATCTGTGCTAAAGATATGGCTGAATGTTCTGCAGGTGTCGTCATTCCATAATCACTTCTACCAACTGGGATAACATTTTCTGTCCTCATATTACCCAAACGTGCAAATGTTCCCTGTGGAGAGGCATGAACAGTTTTATTTGCTAAATCATACTGTTTTCTCCAGACTTTTGTATTCATATTACAATGAGTTTGAATGTCATTAAAACTTATATATTTTTTTCTAGGAGAAAACAGACCACTTGCTCGTGCCCATTCATATCTATCGTCTGATTCGCTTGCTTCAATAAATTCCTTTGCAACTTTTTCTCCATTTTCTGTTATAAATGAAGCTATTATGGAAAGTTCGTACATAGAACGCCATCTGGCATATGCTCCATCTGCAAACCCATTTTTCATAAGAGTAATAATTTCAAGAAATTCTTGTAAAGCTCGCCCATGGATATGGAGCATGGCTGTGAAAGTGTTATGATGTTTAAATTTTTCTTCATAACTCAAATCATTAACATAATTTACATAGGCTTCCACAGCTTCCAAAGTCATAATATACATTGCTTCCGAAGCGACAAAACCTTTATACCATTTCTGTTCTTGTTTAATTATAAATTCATCTTCTTCTGCACGAAAAGCCATGACTTCTTCAAACATCGTTTCTCTCATATACTGAGTAGTATCGTCAGCCATTTTGAAAAACATTTCTCTGAATAAATCGCTCAAATCAATTTTTTCTAATTTCTTTGTAATTTCTTTAGCTTCTTCTACAGTTTCAGCTTTCTCAAGTCTTTCTTTTACAATTTCTAAAAAAGTATCTTGCAAAAAAGTTGACACTCCATCTTTTGCCATATTTTATTCCACCTTTACCAATTTTTATATACAAATTATAACATCTTTAAAGGTGAATGGTACTCTCTTTATGCTCCAATAATCTTATTGAACAGGTCAAGAAGCACGTCTTTTACTCCGTCTGCATTGAATACCAATCCGACGGCGATTAAGGCAATCACAAGGAAACCGACAAGTTTGGAAAACTCTCTCTTAAATCCTAAGTAGATGCCGATTACCACGATTGCCATTAGCACTAAAGACTGTGCGTTGCTTAAAAACCATTGATACAAATTTTGCCCGAAATTCATTATTCCTCATTCCTTTCCATGTTGATTGTTTCCATTTTTTCGTCTGCCAGCTTACCAGCCTGTACCACACACATTGTTATAATACCCATACCACAGCCCAGCGTTACCAGCAGTAAATCCTTGATTAGTTCCTGCATTTTTCATCACTCCTTTTCGATAAGTTCCGTAACAGGAGCGGTCTGTTGTTTGATTATCTGCTCATGCTTTTCCGTGAGCTTTGCGTGCTGTTCAATGTTCTTCAGATACTCCGTGTTGTTTCCTGCGTCAATCCGTTTCAGCATTTTCAAGGTGGGTGCTACCTGTCTTGCTATCCAGTTGAGTGTCCTTGAAAGGGTATAAGGTTCTGGCTGTGTCGTCAGCTTCAAAGGCTCTCTGCCTTTTCCAATGAACCACGCCCAGCGGTCATTGAGCTTCCAGTCCTCACGCCGTTTATCTTCTTCTATATCCACAAAACGGAGATAGCGGTTGATGATGGAAAATGCTGTCCTTTCTGCGTCATAGTGGGTCAGCAAGTCCCTTACGGCGTAGTAGGCACGCTCATTTTTCAAGCGGATTTCAAAGCGGTTCTTAATGAGTGCTTCCGAAACGGGAATCCCCAGCTTTGCGTACTGTTCATAGTTCTTCTCATAACAGCAGAAATACACCTCGCTTTTCAATGAACCGATATATAGCGTGTGTCCCATACCAGCCTTATCCTGTTCCTGCTTCCTTATCAGCTCCCCAGAAGCGTAGGACTTAAAGGAACGGAATACCGAGATACATTCCTCACGGTTGCATTTTTCTGTCAGTTCTGGAATATCCAGTATGCCAGCTCTGTCATTTATCGCAAGGTCAAGACGCTTCATCACACCGCCCTCTAAGAGTGTGTCCATGAGGAAGTCATACCAGCTCCGTTCCTGTGCCACAAGATAGCTTTCAAACTGGCGACAGCCTTTTCCTTTCAGTTCCAGCAGGACACCTTTTTCCTCGTCAGCAGAAGTAAAGACGAAGATATCGCCTAAGTAGTAATGCTCCGTGTAGCTGTAAAAGCCGTAGTCCTCATGGAGCATATAGTTGATGTTCAGTTTCAGCACGTCCTTGATGATGTGCTGTATATCCAAAGTAGGGAAACGGATACGCACATAGTCGAACAGCAGGAACAGGGGGGCTTCTGGATTGAATCTTTCCAGTGCTTCCAGAAGTTTCAGCTTCATGCCGTTTGTCAGATGGACTTTTCCTGCTTCGATACGGTTCAGATGTTCTCTGCTGATACCAGCCATGAGAGCAAGTCGTTTCTGCGATACGCCGTAAGCGTTCCGCTTTTCCATAAAGTCTGTTATCCATTGTGTTTCATTCAGTCGTGATACCCCCAGTCTGTAAAAAGTGTGACATTTTCAAGTGATTGTCACTTTCCGTAAAAAATACCGAAAAGCCTTGTACCCTGTACTGTTTCCGATATTTTTAGGACTGTTTCCTGTTGATTTGTGCCCCTCTGTTAGATACCGAGGGGCTGATATGCTGGCGTGGCTGACGCCCCCACCGCAAAGGGCCCCCCCCCGTGCTGTTTTCGCAGAAACTGACGCCACACCAGCAACGGCTCGTCCGAGCCGACGACTTTTGCTTCGCACGTCGCCGTCCCGTCCTGCCGTCTATGCGTTATCCCTGCAAGCTCATTCCCGTGTAAATCACGATACAGTCTGTATCATCACACAGGCACTTTTCCTCGGTTTCCTTGTCTACTTCATACTCACGGCATAAAGTCTTGAAATTCTCCTTATCTGCTAACAGGAACATATAACGAAATGGAATCCCAAGTATAGACATTTCCTCGTCAAGCTCCACAGAAAACAGCAGGGGAAGCTCCAATTTATCCTCAGCAAACTGTTCCATAAGGTTTGCCAGTGTATCGTGAAAGGCTTCTTCTGGATATTCTTCATATCCTCGATAATCTGTATCTGCTGTAAATTCCAAGTCCGAAAGAAATTTCTGAAATTCCAGTCCAAAGCAGACGGTCATTTCTCCAAAATCATTTTGCAGTACGCTTTCTAAGCTGTAAGTAAGTTTCATTCTTCTATATTCTCCTTTCTCTGGTGTGGCACGTCCCCTCGTTTGAGGGCAAGCGTGCCGATTGTTTGTAAAAAGTCATGCCCCTTTGGTACAAGGGGAGTGTAAAATTCAGATATAACGCTCGTACCTACATCACAGTACCCACGTCCCTTGATAGGCTTCTGAAAAAACTGTTTCTTCACGTCTGAACCGAACAGCATACCATATCCTAATTCGCTGATACGCCCAAGCCCTACACGGAAGTTGAAGTTATCCCTTATCCCGTCGCTGAAATATTTTGCGTCTGGTCGCTGGCACGCAACGATAAGGAAATATCCTGCCTGCCGTCCCAGCATGACGATTTTCTTTAGCTGGCTTAACAGGCTCATGCTTTCCTTTGTCCCCAGCATTTCCAGAAAAGCGACGTATTCATCAAAGATAAGGAAGCAGGGCGGTAAGCCAAGATAGGAGTAGTTCTCGCCCGTCTTATAGTTCTTATGCTGTTTCATTTCCTCGCTTCGCCGTACCATGCCCTCATAAAAGGCATTGACACAGGCTATCATGTCGTCCTTTGTATGGTAGACGTTTGGCAGGACTGTCCCCAAGTCCGCAAGGTCAGCATTTTTGGGGTCGAGTATATATAGCTGTGCGTTGGTCTGCAATAAGGCTTCAATGATAGTCAGCAGAAAATAGGTCTTACCACCACCCGTTCCACCAGCGATAAGGGCATGGGGGAGCTTGTCATATTCCCACACAAGATTTTTCATCAGCCGTAAGCCCCCGTGTTCTGCCTTTACTTCGTCAATGGAAATGCGGTTTGCTATCATGTCATAAAGCAGGGTGTACTCCACATACCCGTCATACAGGGTCTTGTCCGTCAGCTCGCAGTACAAGCCACTTTCCAGCTTGTCCTCTAATCTTAAAAGCTGGTCTTGATATTTTCCTAATGTGATTTCACAGCGGATATGAAGCAGTCCCTTTTCCGTCTGGTAGTACATCTTCGGAAACCAGACGATTTTTTCCCTTGATCTGCCTTGCAGGTTAGTGAAAAAACCGCTGTCCGTTTGTGTTTCTGCTTCATACCACCTGTTTTCCAGTATCATTCTTGCCAGCTTTTGACGGTGCAACAGCCTTTTAAAGCTGTCATAACAGTAGCGGTAAAATAGAAAAGCGACCAATGCACAAACACCAGTCGCTATCAAAATCGTTATGAAATTGTAAGGGGAAAGCGTCAGTCCGTTGTCTAACAGGCTGAAATGCTCCCAATCGGTACGCAGAAGCTTCTCCATGTTCAGTAGCAGTAGAACAGCCACGAACAGGGACAGGAGCGTACCAGCACAGAAACGATACACAAGGTATCTGTCGGAAGCTCTGATACGCTTTCCCTTGCATTTTAGTTGTATCATAATCCTCCTTTCTAACAAAAAAGCAACCAATACAGGTTGCTTACAATAGATATATTTAGGAACTTTAATTTTGGCGGGGTTTAGAGGATTTGAACCTCTGGGCTTAGTTCCACTAAAAACACTCGCATCTAGTATGAAACAATCATCTGTACTACAAACCCCACTACAGCCCGTAGATACCGCCAGACAACCTGTCATTACTAATTCCATAATGTTACTCCCTTCAAAAGAAAATGCCATTCGGTATTTACCCATTAGGTTTGTTTCAACGGAAAATGACAGTCCCATTACTAGTAAAAATGCGATTGCTTGAATGGATATAAAGAACATCTATATTCTATCAAAAATAATAGTAATATTCAATGCTGGGAGTTATTGTAATTTTAGACGTTATAATTCTAGATAATGTTACATGTAGAATTTAATTATCTTGCAAATAATATTCCTCAAAATTATATTCTGCATAAGAAGAAAGATGAAATGAATGTATAATACATTTTTCAATACCCAATGTAAGATGATGAAAAAAGAACCCTGCTAATTCTTCTCTTGAAGTTTCATTTAACAGAATTGCAGATTTAATTGGATATATAGCACCTTTTTCTATATGTACAGGAAAAGGATATGTTAATTCCTTTTCAGATTGTCTTTCAAAAAATGAACCTTTAATACGGTCTTTTGTTAATTTATAAAAGAAACAACCCTTATTTATAATTAAAATGCAATTATGTCTTAAAGCTATGTCAAACCCTTGATAAATTTCATCAAAGTCGATAGATTGTAAATTGAAATTAACATCATCGCAAATAAGAAACGAGCATATACTATCAAACTCGTTAAAACAATCACTTTCTTGTTGACGCTTCTGTTTTATTCTTTCAAACTGTAATGCCTTGTTTTTTGCCATTTTTTGAAGTGTTTCTTTGAATTGTGTTTTATTTAAAGAGGATTTAATCTCTCCAATTCCTACCACAGTTTCAACAGGGAAAAAATTTACTGAATTTTCTTGAATTAAAGGTATTGTGTTATTATCGTAAATAACAATGTCGCATTGAGTACTAACTGTATCTTTAGATGTTAAAATAAATCCATCTCCTATACCGTAAGACTTTTTCAAAAGCATTTTAAGTATATTTTTGGTAGTTTCTTCTCTGTATTTGCCAAATTCCCCTGGATGTATAAGAGTATCTCCATGGGCTTTAAAAATACTTTCACTATCATTGGAAAAAATGTTAACAAATTCTCTAAGTTTTTGTAAATAGATATTCATAAATATTGAGTTTGCCATAAAAACCTCCTATAAATAAATCTAAAATAATTATATCAATCTTACTTTAATTAGGCATTACTTTTTAGCTTGAAAATTAAGATTTTTTTGGGGTTTCATTTTTAAAATAATATCGTCAGCCTTGATATACCAGTCCACATCAGCACCTCGGTAGTTGGCATTTGCCACTGTATCGACAACAGGATTGATAAGTTCCACCTCGGCGTTGTATTCAAATTCCTTTAACGGAACACTGGCAGGAATGGACACCTGTATCATACGTCCCTGTGTATGGCTTTTCAAGTCGTATGTTCTTTCCTTGATTTCTGGCGATACAGAGCCGTCCTCATTCTGTAAATGCACCTCACGTCTTAAAGCGGAAAATTTCAACATTCCGAATGTCTTTTCCTTATCTACTACAATTCCGTTTGCTAATCTCATAATGTGATACCCCCTTATCTCTTTTCCTCTACTAGCAACATATCATCAGCCAGCAGGATATAGTTTGTGAATCCTCGTCCATTGATGTTATACCCGTCTGTGGTAATGCGTGGGTTGATAAGTTTTACTTTCTGCTCTGGTTCAAAATTTTTATCCCCAGCTTTGGCAGGGAGCAGTACCACAATATCATCTGCTCGCTGAATGTCGGAATAGAGGTTATAGCTTCGGGCAACTACCGCTGTGCGTCCGTTGATTCTCTGCTGTTGCACCTCATTTTCCCCTGCAAATTCCAGATTGCCGAATGTCTTTTCCATGTTCGGCACGACAAATTTTAATTCCATATACTTTTACCTCTTTTCTTTCTTAAATGTATAATGGGGAGCTACACTCCCCAAGCCCCTAGTGGACTGTATTTTTCCGTCATTCTGCAAACAGATTGACGGAAAAAGTACAGTGAAAATTATGATTTTCAGTCTGCCACAGCTTCGGCGGAGAACGTGCTTTGTGCTTCCTCATATCTCTACCGCCTTATGATTTCTTAGTCTTGCGTTTCTTTAGATAAAGCGTTCCTGCAAGTCCAACACTAGAGAGAGCAAACAAGCCCATGAACAATCCCACGTTTGTTCTGTCGCCAGTTTTCGGGCTGTCGCTCGGTGTATGCGGTGTTTCTGGTGTAGGTTCTTCTGGGACTTCTGGCTTTTTATTGACGGTTACGGTCTGTCCCTTGTCGTCTATGTCCTTATGCTCCGTTACCTTTTTCGGCTCGTCTGGATTGCTCAAATCGTATAGTTCCTCATACGTTACCAGTTCTTTTCCTGCCAACTCGGAAGCGTCAAAGGTAAAAGCAATCTGCACTTCCATGTGTTCGCTGTCTGCTGTAAAGGTGTAGTCATTCTCTACACGCTTTCCATTGATGATAAGCTCGGCGTTTTCGTCCTTAATCATCTGCCAGCCTACAAGCTGATATTTCACTCCGACTTCCAAGCCGTCCAGCGTTACGGTATCAATGATTGTTACGTCCCTGTCTGGCTCAATCTCTTTCTTGCCGTTCTTGTCCGTAGCTGTGGTATGGATTTTGATGATACGTTCCGTAATGAGAACGGTCTGTCCTTCATCGCTGATGTCCTTATGTTCGGCAACCTTTTTCGGATTTTCTTTGTCGGTCATGTCATAGAGTTCTTCAAAGGTTACTAGGTTCTTACTGCCAAGAGCAGAAGCGTTGAATGTATATTCCATTTCAATTTCCATGTCCTCATTGTCGGCAGTAAAGGCATAGCTGTTTTCCACACGCTTTCCGTTGATAAGAAGTTCGGCATTTTCCTCTTTCAACATCTGCCAGCCTGTAAGCTGATACTCTATGCCGATTTCCAAGTTGTCCAGCTTCACGGTGTCAATGACTGTTACCTTATTTCCAGCAACGATAGACTTCTCGCCCTCTGGGTCTGTGGCTTTGGTACGGATATTGATGATACGCTCCTTAATGGAAACGGTCTGCCCGTCGTCCTCAATATCCTTGTGTTCCGCTACCTTTACAGGCTCGTCCCTGTCGCTAAGGTCATAGAGTTCTTCAAAGGTTACAAGGTCTTTACCGCCAAGGGCAGAAGCATTGAATGTATATTCCATTTCAATCTTCATGTCCTTATCATCAGCGGTAAAGGTATAGCTGTTCTCCACACGCTTTCCATTGATGATAAGTTCGGCGTTTTCATCTTTTATCATCTGCCAGCCTTTGAGCTGATACTTTGTGCCTTTCTTCAAGCCGTCCAGCTTCACGGTGTCAATGATTGTTACCTCTTTTCCAGCAACGATAGACTTCTCGCCGTCTTTGCTGGTTGCTGTGGTATGGATAGAGATTTCTTCCTCGTAATCGTCGGTCAATGTACCTAAATCAATCACAAGATTGTTTCTTGATACGATGATTTCAAACGGCGGAATGAGCTGGAAGCCCTCGTTGCTTTCACAGCGTAGTTCCTCAATGATGTAGGTATCATACAGCAATGCACCCTTGCTGTCGTCTGGTTCAGAAGCACCGAACCAGATACCGTCCTCGCTGGTCTGTCCTGCATTGGTATTGTGCTTGTGGGAAGCCCAGTCAGAGGAAGTGGAGAACTGCCCGTTCTTGTCCGTTACGATAACATGGCTTTCTCCCGTAGTCTTGCTTGTGATCCTGAACGGAACATCAGCAAGACGCTGGTGTGTGCCAGCTCCAATCTTCACGCCCTCAATATCCCCACGTTTCACTTGATTGTAGATTGAGGTATCTTTTCCCGTAAGGTCAACGATTTTTCCATTCTCCGTGATAGAGAAGTCAATCGGTTTTGCACCGTCTGTCAGATAGCCCTCTGGTGCTTCACTCTCAACGATACGGAAATTTCCGTAAGGCAAGAGGTCAGCGGAAGTAGAAGCGATACCGTCAATGCCTGTACGGATTTTCTTTACCACTTCATTCTTCTTATAAAGTTTTCCCTCTACCAGTACGGGACTGTCATTAAGGGAAGTGATAGAAAATTCAGCGTCTTTCAAGGTCGCACTTCCTTGTCCGCTGGTGTCGCCAGTTTCTAAATCTCGTTTCTGGATTTTCACACCGCCACGGATAACCTTGTCAGATACCTTGTATTTGTTGCTTCCAGAAAGCACAGCAAGGTCGCCGTCCTCGACAATCTGTGTAACATACAATCCCTTTATCTGTTCCTCGCTACCGTCAGCCTGCATATATGCACCGTCCAGCAAATATCCGTCTGGTGCTTTCGTTTCTTCCACGGTCAGCGTTCCCAGAGGAAGCACGTTCTTTCCAGCCTGTGTATAGAAGCTATCCCCAGATACCTTATATTTGTCAGCCGGACGGGTAACGTAGTGGACTGCACCCTCGCTGTCTGTTTCAGCGATTGTCTTTGTAACCCAAGTCCTTGTTGCCTGTGCTGGGAGATTGTCCTTTGTATAGAAGCCGTCATAATACTTCCATGTGAACTCCGCACCCTCTAGGGAAGCGTCGCCCTGTGCATTGTGCTTCTGTGTTTCCATGTCGATTTTAAACAATTCAATCAGAGTGTCTGTTGCCTTTGGCGTATCAGATACGTTCAATGTCGCTGTCTTGCCAGCTTCAACCTTTAAGGAATAGACGTTCTTATCCACCTTATATCCAGCAGGAGCAGACAACTCTTTGACATACAGCGTTCCAGCTCTTACTTCCACGGTTTCGGTATTTCCGCTTTCATCAGTCGTCAAGGTAGCAATCTGATTTTTACAGTCCTTGTCGGCATATACGCCGTAGGTAGCACCAGCGATTGAGTAAATCCCGTTGCCGTCCGTGATAGATGAATTATCGGAAGCCTTTTTCAATGTGGCATTTCCGACGGCAAGTTTCGCCCAGAACTGTCCCAGCTCCTGTCCCTTGCCAGAGTAGATATAACCGCCACAGTCATAGCGTCCCTTATTCTCTTTGACAAAGGCTTTTGCACCCTTGAACACTTCGTCCTGTGTCGCTTTCGGGATTTCATCATAGGAAGCTCGCACGTTGTCGCACTTCCAGCCAAGATGAACGCTCAATCTCTGCCAGACAACACATTGTTCCAGCAGATAGACTTGCTTGTAGTTTAATTCCTTATGACTTGCCCCATACTGCTTGACGTATTCCAGAGAAAGGGCGACGTCCGCTATCTGGTCGGCACTCATGCGTGTGCTTGCGTCGGCTCTGGTCTTGTAGCCAGCTTCAAAGTCCGTGTTGATGTCGATACAGTAGGCTGTTTCTCCCTCAACGGTCATAAGACTTTCGTGGAATACAGAAGAAATACTGCCGTCATTCATTACCTTTTCAATGACCCCAGCCGTTGTCTTGCCGTCCGTCCAGTATTGCTTTTCGGAAGCATGAACGGAAGTCGGAAGTGAAGTAGCGATTGTTGCAAGGGCAAGAAAGCCTGTGCATAGTCGCTTGATAAGTCCTTTCATTTTTCATTCTCCTTTCGTTTGGGTAATAAAATAGCCGTCCATTTCTGAACGGCTGGAAATAGAAAAGGAACGTCTTTTCTGGCGTTCCATAGTCTATAAAAATTAAGATATTGAGGATTTGTCATTCACTTTGAATAATACAATATCAAATGTACTTCATTGCATTATGATTGCATTTTTTCATTTTTTTATATTACTTTATAGCTTTTTATATTGCCTTAAAATGGCTTAAAATCAACGATTTTTGCTAATACTCCGCACTGTCGGTCTGGAGTTTGAATAGTAAATAGAATGTAAAAAAGCCTTTATATAAAGGCTTTTTTTAATGTTTAGGCGAGGATTGCTACCAAAATGCTACCATAATACTGAAATTAGTCAAAATAAATCAATATCATGAAATCTCCATTAGAACGATAGCGATATTTGTTATCTAAAAATTTAAGTTTTACGTTAGAAGGATAATTGAATTCTTTCAACATATGATTAAAGCTTTCTATAATTTGATCTTTCTCTGCATATGGCATACATGTACAAATGATAGTATTATCTTTTGTTTTCCACAATGCACCATGGTCAAAGAAAGAATGATAATATTTTTGAAGATCATTAGAAAAATCATTCTTTCTTAATCTAGCTGATGATCCAAGTTGAAGCAGTCTTAAAAAATAAGAAGAACTAATTGTTGAGGGTTCGCTCCAATGTACACCAGTTATATTAAAATCTTCAATAAAGTTCTTAAAATTTGATGGAGAGTCAATATAGCTAGAGAAGTTTTCCAAATTAGCAGGAATTTTTTTGAAATCCATTTTAAACCTCCTTGTATAGTGAACTTTTATAAAAATTAAAATGGGCTATATTTATCCTTTATAATTTATCTTCCACTCTATGTAATCATCTTTGCTGATCTTTTTGGATTTTAGATCGGCTTTTTTATTTGCCCATTGTAATAAGAAATCTGAAAATAGTGGATTGTTTAAATCGAGTAGAAGTTTACCATCATGTTCGATGATTTCAACAGGGAGACCACCTTCATCCCAGTCGAATAATGTAAAAACCAAATCTAAAGCATCAGTCTTTTCTTTACTGCTTAGATATAAAGAATCAATTTGAAGAGCATCACTAATTTTTTCTAATAGATCTTCCTTCGGTGTTCTTTTTCCGTTTTCGTATTGAGAAATTCGCGTTCTTCCGTTTTCTCCTCCGCCTAAACCGATTTTTTCGGCTAGTTCTTCTTGTTTCATACCTCTAAACAAACGAACGAAACGAATTCTTTGCCCTATATCCATGGTTTCACCTCGATTCATATAAAGGGTCATGTTAATTATATCATGTATAATATCTAAAGAGAACAAAAATGTTAACAAAACTATTGACGTTAACAAATATGTTTAATATAATATACGTGAACAAAAAAGTTTAACAACTTTGAGAAAGGAGAGATTAAGATGTCAAACAAATTGTTCATGACAGCCCAAGAAGTGGCCGATACATTGGGAATGTCAAAAGCTTATGCTTATAAGTTGATTCAAGAAATGAATCAGGAAATGGCCAAAGGAGGATATGTAGTTCTCCACGGTAAGATCAATCGATCTTTCTTCTACAAAAAAATTTATGGAGGTGAAACAAAAGATGCAAACGGGAATTTATTACGATGAGAAAACAAAAACGTATTATGTATCGAGACGATACAAGGACTGGAAAGGAGAAAACAAAAGATTGTTTAAAAGAGGATTTAAAACAGTACGAGAAGCAAAACAATTCATGAATAGTTTCATGGCAAGATTAGATGGAAATCAAGATATGGTATTTAACGATTATATTGAAATTTATTATAGTGATCGAGAAGCACATTTGAAACTAAACACTTTTTTAACAAAGAAAAATATCATTGAGAAAAACATCCGTCCTTACTTTGCTAGTTATAAGTTGTTGAAATCACTCCAGCAATCGTCATGAAATGGCAGAATGAGATTATTTCTAAAGAGTTGGATGATGGACACAATTATTCGAATGCAACGTTAAAAACGATTCATGCTCAACTAAGTGCAGTATTCAATCATGCGATTCGTTACTATGGTTTACGACAAAATCCAGCGAAAGTTGTCGGAACAATGGGAAAACCAGAAAAGAAAGAAATGTTATTTTGGACCACAGATGAATACAAGCGTTTCATTGTAGAAATGATGGATAAGCCGGTGAGCTTCTGTGCTTTCGAAGTCTTGTATTGGTGTGGTATTCGTCTTGGTGAATTATTAGCATTGACGAGAAGTGATTTTGATTTAAAAAAGAAAAAATTACGTATCAATAAATCACTTCAAAGAATCCATGGAAAGGACATTGTAACACCACCAAAAACAGTAAATAGTTACCGAACTATCGATATTCCTGAATTTCTAGCTGATGAATTGTATACCTATTTTAAAAGTTTATACGGATTAAAGGATGATGATCGAGTATTTCCAATTACTAAATCATATCTTCATCATGAGCTAAATAGAGGAAGCAAAGCAGCAGGTGTGAAGCGTATTCGAATCCATGATCTTCGTCATAGTCATGTTTCATTATTGATTGAGAAAGGATTTAGTGCATTAGCAATTGCTGAAAGAGTAGGTCATGAATCCATTCGTATCACATACAAATATGCACATTTATTCCCATCGAAAGGAGTTGAGATTGCTAATTCTTTAAATGATGAATGGGAGGATATGGACGATGAGTAGAAAGAACAGAGATAAATATAATCGTTTTAGAAGTAAAATCATCGCATTTCGAGTGTCTGAAGAAGAAAACAAAACGCTTGAAACCAAGGTAGCCTTGAGTGGTTTGACTAAACAAGATTATCTAATTCATTGTATCGAGCAAAGAGATTATGTTATCGATGGAAAAAACACAAGAGTGTGGAAAGCGTTAAAACAACAACTAGATGTCTTTATTAAACGATTCAGTGAAATTGATGATATCTCTAAATTGGAAAATGATGAACTAGAGGTTTTGGAATATATGCTTCAAATCATTATAGCTATAAAAAAAGAAGCACAGATTAAAGTGGAAATGGAGCCACGCCAATGAATCCATGTTTGAGTTCCGCTTTAAAATATGCTCAATCTAATTATAAAGTATTTCCACTAAAATGTAACTCTAAAAATGGGCAAGTTGTGGCATCTTGGAAACAAGATGCTTCAACAAACCCTGATTTGATTCATCAATGGTTTGATCACTCAGATTATAACTTAGGAGTTGTTACAGGTCATAAGTTGGTCGTGATTGATGTTGATAACAAAAATCAAGAGTTAGGAAATAAAACAATTAAGAAGTATATGAAACAATTTCCTCAGACAAGAATCGTTAGAACACCGAATAACGGATTCCATATTTACTATAAAGTAAACAGACTGATAAGATCTAGAGTTGGATTATATCCAGGAATCGATATCCGTGGAGAAGGTGGATATGTTCTTGGAGTTGGAAGCAAGATTAATGGAAAATTTTATCAAGATGTGAATAAGAATGTTGATATCGCATTTGCCAATGATAAAGTATATGAATTTCTAAATGGCAATAGACAGAAGCCAAATAAAAGACCGGATAAAGTAGACTGCATTCAGCAAGGACAGCGAAATGATTATTTATTTAGGATAGCATGTTTTCTTCAACAAAAAGGATTAAGTGAAGAAGCAATTCATGAATGTATTATAAAAGAAAATGAAATGAGATGTAATCCAATATTAAATGCGGCGGAAGTGGAAAAGATCATTCAAAGTAGCTTTCGATATAATAAAGGAAGATTTGAACTTCGCAATGAAAGAGAGTATGAAGGTTCTTATACCCTTAAGCAGTTATATGAATCGAAAGATGTAGATGAAGAAGACATTGTTGAAGATATGATATCGGTTGGTCTTACGTTGATTGGGGCACCACAAAAAACAGGAAAAACATTTTTTGGTTTGCAATTATGCGACGCAATTTCTGAAGGAAAAGATTTTCTTGGAAAGAAAGTTCAAAAGGGTACTGCACTTTACTTAGCTTTTGAAGATAAGAAAGTAAACATTCGAAAGAGATTAAAGCATATGCAGATACAACCTAAAGATAATTTCATAATCGATATTTTGAAACCAGATCCGCTTTATGATCTTGAGGCAAGGATAGAAAAAGGATTGCAGGTGAATTCGGATTTGAAGATAGTTGTAGTAGATACTTTTCAAAAGATTAGAAGAAATAAGGAACGTGATTATGACAATGAATATGATGAAACGACAGCTTATCATGAACTAGCATACAAGTATCATATAGCAATTGTTTTGATTACTCATGTAAAAAAAGAAATTGATACTAATCATCCTTTTGATTCAATTTATGGAAGTAGAGGTCTAACTGCTGGATCTGATTCGATACTAGTCATGTATAAGAAGAATCATTTGTCCGATACACGACAATTGGCAATACAAGGAAAAGATATTCCGGATGATGAGATTACGCTTCGTCAAAATGAAAATATGGTTTTAGAAATTACTGATGAAGATGTAGATAATAATCACGACGAAAATTTAATTAAGGTTGTGAATTACATTGTTCGAAAGAAAGAGTTCGTAGGTTCGCATGAAGAGTTATCTTCGTTACTTTCTTTAGCCTTAACTGGAAAGCAATTGCAAGTGTTATTAGCAAAGAATGAGGACTTGTTGAAGACTACGTTCATCTCTTATGAGAAGCGTCCACGAACAAATAAAGCACGAATGATATGTCTCCGTTATCACGGAAATGAAGAAATTTAGTGACGATGTGACGGTTGTCGGGCAATACCTTTTGACCGTCACACCGTCACTCCTTAAATAAGTTAAATTTAAGATTTTATGTATTAGCAAGCAACGTATTTTGTCCCCAAAATACAACATCAAAAGCTGGTACGACCAGCAATATTGGAGGTTCATATGAAAAGAAACCATGAAATTAAGATACGATTCAATGAAGACGAATTTGAAACGTTAGTTAAGAAATTAAGAAAAACAAAATTAAGTAGAGAGGCATTTTCTAGAGCTTGTATATTAGATAAAGAGATAAAAGTACCACCTGATCTAGAGTATTATAAGTTAAAAAATGAGTTCAATCATATCGGTAATAATTTAAATCAGATTGCTAGAATGTTGAATAATAGACAAGAAATATCTCCAAAAGTTATTGAGGTAACAATCAAGGAATTAAGACAAATGATAAAAAATCTTGATGAAAAAGTAAGGGGTTGATTAAAGCAGTAACATCAATTTGGGCTATCCGGGATCGTTTGGATAACGTCATCAAGTATGTTGAAGATGAAAAAAAGACGATGCAAACGGTCTTGGATTACATCAGCCAAGATAATAAAGTAAAACAAAAAAAGTATGTAACTTGTCTTAATTGTGATGTATTTGCCCCATTAAAATCGATGCAGATGACTAAGAAATTGTTCCATGATCATAAAAGAATAGTAGCGTTTCATGGCTATCAGTCATTTAAAATAGGTGAGGTTGATGCAAATATTGCACATGAAATTGGAGTAAAGCTTGCCCAAAAAGTGTTTGGAAATCGTTTCGAAGTTGTTGTTACCACTCACCTAGACAAAAACCATATTCATAATCATATCTTATTAAATTCAACTTCATTCGTTGATGGAAAACGATTCTGTAATACCAAAAAAGATTACTGGAACATGAGAAATACATCCGATGAACTATGCAAAGAATATGGATTATCAATTATTGAAGATCCATCGTATGATTCAAAAAAGTTGAATTATCATATCATGAAAACCTATATGAATGACATAAAAAAGGATATAGATGCTCTTGTAAAAGAAAGTAATTGCATTAGAGATTTAAAGGATAATATGAAAAAGAAAGGGTATGAGTTCGATAAGATCGACGGAGAAGATGTCATTTATCATCCATATTGTAATGAACCAATCTATCTAAGATCATTAGGAGAAAGGTATCATCTTGATGAGATTGAAGAAAGATTGAGGGATAAATGGATTCTTCCTCAAAACGTTGAACATACACAAAGTTATTATCGATGTAAGGAATATTATCAACTTTATAAAAGAAAACAGTTACCTAAGCTAGCAGGAATCCATGTTGCTTATCTTATTTCAATCAATATCTTACCTACAAGAAAGCAACATATCTCCAAAGAAGCAAGACAAGCACTCAAGAAAATGGATCAATATTCTATAGAAATTGAACTTCTTGCTAAGAACAAGATAGAAGATATTAATCAATTAAATAATTATCAACAACAAAAACAAGATGAACTCAATGACTTATTAAAGCAAAGACAAGGTTGTTATTATCAACGACAACGAGCAAGAACGATGGACGAAAAAGAAGAATGGTCAGCAAGAGCCAAGTTATTTACACCTGAGATCAAGAAGCTAAGGCTTCAGATCAAAGCGTGTGAGAACATTAGAAATCGTAGCTTTGATAAAGATATCGAAAGAATAGCACAGAAGAAAATCAAACAAAGAGATGCAAGATAGGAGGGAAAAAGCATGAAAGAAATCAAATATAACAAAGTAGGAGATTATGAATTTCCATCATTAAAACAAGAAAGACCTTTACCAACTTTATCAAGATTTGGAAGAGAATATCTAAGGAAATTAAAAGAAAAACATCCAGGACATTACCTAGCCTTACGAGCAAAAAATGAATTGAATGAAGAATTGATTCGTATGGATAAAGAATTAAATCAACGATACGAAACCCTCGTTGAACAATATAAATTATCTAGAAACATAACAGAAGAATTAAAGGAACAAGATCAAATGAGATGGGTTCAAGAGATGAATAATATAAGAGTCATGGTAGAAGAAATGTTGATCAATGAAATCATGGCTATGTAAATCAAAATAATATCAGCAAGATTTTTATAAGAAGATAAAAGGAGAAATAATTATGACTTTATATGAAGAATTTAAAGAAAAATATCTAAAGGATGATCTTATTGATTTCTTTATCGAAAAAAGAAAGTTCATATTAGAAAATAATAAGAAAGACTATTTGAATTATCTAATTAAAGAAGGTCTGTTGGAAGAAGACCTCACTAATGTAGCCAAGATGTCATTAGATTTATTTATTGCACAGGTACAAGCGATATTGATTCATGACAAGGAAATTGTTGAAACTTATTCAAAACTAAATAAGAAACAAAAATCTATGTTGTTTAGTGAAATCAATAAAAAACTTCGTTGCATGGTGTTAAATGAAATAACATACGTAGCTGAACTCGAACAGTATCAACGTTGATGAATAAATGTTAGCCTCTATTCAAGAGGCTTTTTCAATTTAACAAATAAAAAATCCAATTATATGAAAAAACTATTCAATTATAAGATGATAATTGATATAATTTTTATTGTTGAAAGGAAAATCAATATGCAAGTTAGTTATAATAATTTATTCAAAAAATTAATTGATAAAGGTTTGAAAAAGACAGAATTTGCAAAAGAAGCGGGAATTTCTCCTGGAACTTTAGCAAAATTATCAAAAAATGAGACTATTTCGATGGAAAATTTATTAAAGATTTATAAGTTTTTAGGTTGTAATAGTTTTGATGAAATCATAGAAGTTATTGATTGATTTTCTTTTTTGAGCTGAGGCTCATTTCGGTGTGGAATCATGATCTATCGTTTGATAGTGTTCAAGGCAAAGCTTAGATTCCAAAAAAATAAGTGAGAAGTGTAAACTAGGAGGACTTTATGAACAAAACAATATGTGAATTATTTGCCGGTGTAGGAGGATTTAGATTAGGTTTTGAAAGAGCCGATTCTGGATGGGAAACTATATGGTTTTCGCAATGGGAACCAGGGGCGAGAACACAATGGGCAAATCAGTGCTATGTACAACATTTTGGAGATTCACCAGATATAAATGGAGAATTTCATACTTGTGAAGATATTTCTACTGTAGATAAAAATGCTATTCCAGATCATACGCTTTTGGTTGGAGGATTCCCTTGCCAAGATTATTCAGTAGCTCAATCGTTATCTAACTCAAAAGGAATTGAAGGGAAAAAAGGAGTTCTATGGTGGCAAATTAGAGATACCATCGAAACAAAGAGACCAGCCTTTTGTATTTTTGAAAATGTTGATAGATTATTAAAATCTCCAGCAAAGCAACGTGGGAGAGATTTTGGTATCATCTTAAGTTGTTTGAATGCCTTAGGATATTCTGCTGAGTGGAGAGTGATAAATGCTGCTGAATATGGTGCGGCACAACGCAGAAGAAGAGTATTTATTTTTGCATATAGAAATGATACGGTTTATGCAGACTCAGTAAAAGAAATGGACGAATTATCACTGATTAATTCAGATGGATTCATGGCGAAATCATTTCCAATAGAACAAGTAGAAAATTGTTTTGAAGGAACTTTGATGAATGATTTATTAGAAATGTCAGATAAATTCTCATTTGATTTTAAATCAGCTGGATTGATGAGAAACGGAAAAATATATACAAATAATGTCGTTCCAGTAATGGAGACACCTATATTATTGGGAGATATCTTACAGTCTAATGTTGACGAAAGTTTTTATATAACAAACGAAAAAATGAGCAAATGGACATATTTGAAAGGTGCGAAAAAAATAAATCGTATTTCAAAGACTGGGCATGAGTATGTCTTTTCAGAGGGGCCTATTGCTTTTCCAGATTCATGGGATAAACCAGGTAGAACCATGCTTACAAGCGAATCTACTTTGAATAGAAGTACGCATGTTGTTTCAGATCCTGGAACAGGAAGATTGAGAACATTGACTCCAATCGAAGCAGAACGTTTACAAGGTTTCGATGACGATTGGACTAATAGTGGAATGCCAAATAGGATGAGATTTTTTTGCATGGGGAATGCTTTGGTAGTACCAATGATAACAAGAATGGCAAAAGTTTTAGATGGTATTATAGTAAATGAAAAATAGTATTATATCATAAAGGATGGTGATAATTGTGCCTAATCATATTTTTGAAAAAAAGGATGTTATACAGCGGCTTGAACATTATAAAGGTAAGAAATTTGAGGATATTGATAATAAAGGAATGTTTAAGCATGTACAAGACTTTAATTTACAAAAAGGTATTGCAGGCGCGGTTGTAGAGCAATGTATATTTGGTTATGACGCAGATACTAAACAAGAGGCGGATCTTATAATTATAGATGGTAGTGAATTAATAAAGACTGAGTTAAAAACCACAGGAATGCTGATTGAAACAGAGCCAAAAAGACATTATGTTGCAAAAGAGCCGATGTCAATTACCGCAGTTGGGGTCTATGATATTTCAGAACAAGAGTTTTATTCTTCCCACTTTTGGGAAAAGTTAGAAAATATGCTAATTGTTTATTATCATTATGCGTCAGACCATGCTGTTACACCATTTGAATACAAAAATTTTCCTCTTGTTGGATATGAATTTCATAAATTTTCAGAAGATGATATAGAAGTATTGAAAAATGATTGGGAAGCTGTTCGAAACCTATGCTCAGAGATTACAAGTCATTATCCAGGAATTAGAAATAGGGAATGGAAATCAGCTGTTAAAGAGGAATATATTAATGTTCATGGGCAATTAAGAAAAGTATTAAGTTATATAAATTTAGCTCCGAAGTTTCCACCTAGGTTCAGATTAAAAAAACCTTTGGTTACAACTATCATTGCAAATCATTTTGGTTATAACCTAGAACAAATACCTGGTAAGTACACAACAATATCAGATATTGATAAAAAATGCCAAGAATTAACTTTAAAATATAAAGGGAGAACAATTTCATCGTTAGCTCAAGAATTTGGAATACCATATATTCGAGATAAAGAGAATAAATCTGTTACTGAACAAATAATAGTCGCAATGTTTGGCGGGAAATCTGAAAAATTGAATCAAATTAGTTTGTTTGAGAAGTTTGGTTTAATAGGAAAAACCGTAGTTACCACTGCTAAAGGTGGCCGTACTGAAGATATGAAATTATTTAAAATCGATTTTAATGAAGTTACACGATTAGAAGTGAGTGATGATTTTGAATGTAGAAAATATCAATTTGAAGATTCTGATCTATATACTTATTTTGCAGATCATGAATTTTTATGTATTATATTTGAAGAACCTAAATCTAAGGTTATTGAGGATTCATCAGGAATGGTTGTTAATATCACTCATAAGTTAGGTGATAACAGATTTATTGGGTTTAAGAGACTTGTGTTTAGCGATAAATTTATTGATGTAAAAGTAAGAAAAGTATGGGAGGATACTCGTGCTAAGATTCTGACTAAAACTTTAATTGATGTTGTGCAGAGAAGAAAAGATGGATCAGTTATAATAAATAAGAATGGTGAAATCAGTTCTGCGCCAAATTTTATTAAAAGTAAAGATAATGATGTTTTTCTTAGGGGATCAGGAAAAGATTCTTCTTGTAAAACTGAATGCGTCAATGGAATTAAAATGTTACCTCAGTATGTATGGATTAAAGGAACTTCAATTGTGAAAGAACTCAATAAATTAGATTAGAAATAATAAGTTTACAAAGGAGAATCAAATGAAAAAATATGTTTCTTTCGAAGAAATATGCAATCACAAAGAGAATTTTAAAAACTCAAACTTAAAATTGATTCCTGGAATGATTTATAAAGGTGGTAATAAAGGTAATCATAGTTCTGAAGTATTATCAAAATTAATGAATGTTGGTAATACTGGAGGAATGCGTCCAAAAAATAATAAATATAAAAATACAGCTTATATTGTTTTGAATATTACACACGATAACAACGCATGGGAAGATTATATTGATTATAGTAAAGAAGAAGTTATTTATTATGGGGATAATGCAAAAAGTGAAGATTTATTTGAAACAAAACATAAGGGAAATAGAAATTTAAAATTTTTATTTGATAATATAGACAATCCTGATAAACAGTATCCTTTATTTCTTTTTGAGAGGGATGCAGAATGTGTTAATAGAGATTTTAAATATATTGGGTTAGTAATCCCGAGTATACATTCTGATGGATTGAGTATTGTAAAAGAAAATAATAATGGAAAAGTTATCGAAAATTTTAAGGCAAGATTAAAACTGATTCAATGTGAAGTAGATTTTAGGTGGATTAATGATTTACTTGAAGGTATAAAACCATTAGAAAGTGAATTTTGCCCTTTGCCATGGGAAACTACAGTTTTAAATTTTGGAAATGGATGCATAAATGAGTTGATTGCTAGTGGAGAAGAAAACTGGCAACAAGAGTCAATTGTTGAAAGTATAGCTGAAGGGAAGAAAAAGAAGATTTATACCACAAAATATGAAAGAAATCCTAAACTTAGAAAAAAGGCTATTGAAATACATGGTACAAAATGTGAAATTTGCGGTTTTGATTTTGAAAAAACATATGGAGAAGTTGGAAAAGGGTTTATTGAAGTTCATCATATAAACCCCTTATTCGAGTATGCTGAAGAGATGGAAGTGAATCCTAAATCAGATTTGATATGTGTATGTTCCAATTGCCATAGAATGTTGCATAGAAGGCGTGATAAAGTTATGGATATTAATGATTTAATCAAATTAGTTAATAGTAATTAATTTTAGTTTAGGAATGTATTGTGTTTGTTGTTTACAACTAGTTTATTAAATGTCTGTTGCTTAGATAATTACAATTAGGTGATCATCTGAGCAACGTTTTTTTATATTTAGACAATATATGAAAAATATTGTCTAAATATATTGACAAACATAAATATATTATGTATATATAAATTGTAGATATTTAATATATTGTTATATTTGTAAGGAGAGGTAAAAGTATGGCATCTGAAAAAGAGAAAATTGAACGTTTTAAAAGAGTTGCAGAGAATAGAACTAATAAAATAATTGATCAAATTCGTCTTCTTGGTAATTGTGCTAATAAATCGAACTATGAATACGATGAGGAAGATGTAAAAAAGATTTTTTCTGCCATTGAAGCTGAGTTAAAGGAGACAAAATCAAAATATCAAACAAAAGCCAGAAGTAAAAAATTTGAACTATAAGGGGGGCGTGATTATGAAAAAGTGGAGATTTTTATCAAATCAAAATTCTACAATAGTAGGGATAAATGATGCTGGAATAGAAACGTTTACTGCGAATATGAATAAATCTTTAGTTAGAGAAATTATACAAAATTCATTAGATGCAGTAATAGATGGGTGCACGGATCCAGTAGAGGTAGAGTTTGTGCAGTTTGATATTTTAAGAGAAAGTATTCCAGATGTAGATGAACTTCAAAGAGCAATTAACAAATGTAAAAAAAGTAATCAAAATGAACCTGATGCTTATAAATTTTTTCTTAATGCAGAAAATATCTTATCTCAACCTAAAATAAGAGTTTTGAGGATTAGTGATTACAAAACTAAAGGACTCGAAGGAACGGATACATGTGAAAAAGGAACTAGTTGGAGTAGATTGGTTAAGGAAAGTGGATCCTCTAATAAAGGGCAAGGATCAGGAGGTAGTTTTGGAATTGGAAAAGCAGCTGCGTTTGCATGTTCTGATTTGAGAACTGTATTCTATTCATCTAAAGATGCGCGAGGGTTGGTGTCAAATTTTGGCGTTGCAAAACTAGTATCATTTGAGGATAAAAATCCTGGCGACTGGACTACAGGTATAGGATACTATTCAGAGGATAATAGATTTGTAGCAATTAATGAGTTAGCAAAATTTGATATTAATTATAATAGAGTTGATAGTGGTACTGATATTTATATTTTGGGCATGCATGATACAGATGATTTTGAAAATACTTTTACAAAAGCTGTATTGTTAGATTTTTTGGTTTCTTTAGTAAATAAAAAACTTGTGGTAAGAATACAAAATCAAATAATTGATTCAACTACATTATCAAAATATATGAATAAATTAAATCCATATGAAAGTGAAGAAATCAAGGATTTATTAGAATATTATCATCTATTAACATCACATGATCCAAAGATAAAAAAAATCAAACTTGATTCAGCAAAATATGGAAAACAATTTGGATTTAAAGATGGTGAATGTACTTTATATTTAAAAGAAGATGAGGGACTAAATCGAAAAATTATGATTACAAGAAGAGCAGGAATGAGAATTCTTGAGCAAAATAGGATAAGTGGTAGTATAGATTTTACAGGAGTATTGATTATCGAAGGTAATCAGATGAATGAATCATTTAAAAAGATGGAAGTCCCTTCACATGATGCTTGGGAACCTGGGCGAGTTCGTGGTGAAGAAAAGAAATATAATAATATATTACTTGGACTCCGCAAGTATTTAAGAGAAACTGTAAAGGATTTATTCGGTAAAGTTACTACAAATTCAATGGATGCTTTGGGAGCGAGTGATTTTCTTCCTGATAAATCAACAGATGAAGAAGAAAAAACTTTGAAAAAAGATGAAATGAGTACAAGAATTAAAAGTCTTGAAGGTAAGGTAATAGAACCATCTAAAGAAAGAACAAGAAGCATTGATAAGGTAGAAGTAGATTCTGATCCTGAAGGGGAAACTGGAAGTGGTAAAGGTGAAGAACCTGGACCGGTAAAGCCAACACCTCCTCATCCTGGACCGGTTATTGGAGTAAATCCAGGAAATCAAGGAGGATTGAAAAATAAAGAAGGAAATGAAAAAAATTTAAAGAAAATACAAGTAAAAAAAAGGTTGATGTGTACAAATGCGAAAAGTGGAATTTATCATCTAAGTTTTATTGTTCCTTCTAATACATCAGAAGCCAAACTAGAGTTTACACTTTCAGGAGAGCAAAGTGATTTCGAATTACCTATACTTAATGCAAAAGTATTAAATGGAAATGCGAAAGTGACTTCTATTAAAGGTAATAAGGTTTTTTTATCTGGTTTAGAAAAAGGAAAAAATTTAAAAGCTGAAATACAAGTTGAATTTGATAAATATTGTATGATGGAGGTGGATTACTATGCGTGTAAAAAGTAGATTATCACCATATCCAATACTTGATAATTATGGAGACGATTATGTAAATTCCTCATTTGATGCAGAGTATGAGATGACTACACAATTTAGTGAAATATATGCGAAAATTAGATTTCATTTAGAGAATAAAGAAATTGAAGAATTAATAAAGAATGAAAAAGCACAATATTTAGTTCATGTTGAATGTCCATCTACATGTTTTCGTATGAAATTTAGTTCGACTGAGAATGAAATAGAATTCAAATTAAGTTCTGTTAATCTAGCAAAAATATTAGAAATAAGAACATTTATTGTTTTAACTCAAGATATAAAAAATTTTAAATCAGTTGATTTTCATCCGGATTATTTAGGAGAAACATTTAATCTTTTTAAACATCAGATAATTGCGATTGGTATAGGAAAAAATTATATTCTCAATAAAGATGATAGAGATTTAGAATCGTTACCTTCAGTAATACAGATAATGAAAACGAGTGATAAAAAAGGAAGTTTAACTGTAAATACAGATAGTGATAATTATATAATGGTTGGTCTATCTGAAGATGTATATGAATTATACGCTAGACTAGGTAAGAATACATATAAATCAACAGCTTTTAGCTTAGTATTACTTCCGGCTTTAATGATTGTTTTACAAAGAATGCATGCAAATAAAGATGATGAAGATTACAAGTCAAGGCATTGGTTTCAAGTCATTAATTCAATTTTAGAAAACAATAAACAAAAATTGGATGATATTACTATAGAAAATGATACTCTGTTGATGGTGTGTCAGTCTATATTTGCAGATCCAATTTCCAGAAGTTTTAAGGAATTGGATTCTTGTAGTGAAAGGATGTGATTTTAGTGAGATTATTATATTTGGATCAATCAGCAATTGATGATTTAAAAATGAATTATTCAATATACAAAAATCATTTTTTTGACGAAACTAATGAATGGTTTTTAAAAAAGTTCAATGAAAAAGGATGGATTAAAGAATCTAAAATTCAATGTAAAGATTTTGAATTGAATTATGATGAAGATTTTAATGTTTCGGATAGGAAAAATATAGAAATACTTTACGAAGCATTGAATGATCTAAATCCTGCCAATGCATTGGATGAACGATTATGGGCTGGAATGTTGTTTGGTCAATTTTGGAAGTATGTAAAATATAGAAGAGCGGAGGCATTTAAATCTGGAGATGAAAGAGAGATACTGAATTCCTTTCTTTTCCTTCGTGGTACAAAAAGGAGTTGTTTTATAAATTGTTTATCTAGATTGTGGTGGGCTGGTTATTTGCTATATGACAACAAGAATTCATATCACTACAAGGCGATTGATTTAATCACAGAAAGTGCTTTTTCTTCAAATATAATGCTATTGTCATCAAGTAATTTTATGGCAAATAAATCTTTGGCATTAGGGGTAATGGATTGCATAAGTTCTCGTAAAGAAAAAGGAGAAAAAATTGGAAGATATCATTTTGTTGAAGCCAATAAATATTTGAATTGCTTAGGTGGAATAACTTTGCTGGATACAATGACAAGAGAAGAAGTTCAGAGTATTGTTAATGAAAGATTAAATAAAGTATATGGAAATATTCGAATTTGATAGATATTTTTCCCTCGATTATAAAAAAGCTTTACCAAGAATTAAAACTGATTTACTGAACTTTATTATTATAAAACATGATTTTCATATGTTTAAAATATCCTTAATAGAACTATTTGTTACGAATCGTATAATATAAACAAATGAAGCATCAAAAGTTAAATACTACACAAGAAGTTTCTAAACGTATGAAAGCATTGAGTACTAAAAAAAGTAAGGTAGAATCTGTTCTTGCGAAAGCATTATGGAAAAGGGGATATAGATATCGGTTAAATTATAAAAAATTGCCGGGAACACCGGATATAGTGTTAGTTAAATATAGAATTGCAATTTTTGTTGATGGTGAATTTTGGCATGGTAAAGATTTTAATATAAATAAGGAGAAATTAAGAAATAATAAGTCATACTGGATAGAAAAGATAGAAGAAAATATTCAACGCGATATAAAGAATGATAATTTACTACGTCAAATGGATTGGGTTCCTCTTCACTTTTGGAGCAATGATGTAAAAAAATATTTAAATTATTGTTTAGATGAAGTAGAAGATGTTATCTACGAGATTAGTTGCAGAGAGTAATATATTAGTGATGGTGATTTGCATTTCGTAATAATCACTAAAACTATAATCGATTATAAATCTTTAAAGAAGTAAAGATCTTAATAATAAAGAAAAAGTATATGATAAAACAGTTTCTTTAGCAAAGAGAAATGGTAGCTTAATAATAGAAACTTTCACTTTACTTAAAATGTTTGAAAAATACTTAAATAATGAATTAAGTAAAGCAGATTGTTTGCGGTTAATAAATTCTAATACTGGTTTATTAAAAATATAAAATAGCTGCAAAATCTACCTATTTGATATTGATATAAAATTGTATGTGGGCAAGATGGCATTGAATATATAAAACTAATGTTTTTGTTAATATAATATATTAACAAATATGTTAACTATAATTATTTTATTTTTGAATAGGGAATATGAGGAAATTGGATTCTGAAAAGGGAAAGGAGTTAATATGAAATTTACAGAAGAAGAGTTAAAATTATATGCAGCACCTTTAAGTGAGACGGAGAATCAGAAATGTCTTAATGCTATTGGAATGGTTCGTGATGCATTGAAAAATATAGGATTCACTGATGATGGAAAAGATATTCAAAAAATGTATGATGATACATATGCGTATTCTTTAGAGATGAGGAGTAGTTCTGGTACTAGAAAAGTACGTTTGTTTATTCAAGGTTCATATGCTAATAATACAAATGTAAGAACTCAAAGTGATGTTGATATTGCTGTTGTACAGGAGGAGATATTTACGACAGAATATCGATCTGCATCAAGCGCTTTTCCTCAATCTGATAGAGACTATAATTTTTGCACAGCAGCACCTGCAGCAAAGTCGTTTAAGGATGAGGTGCAGGAATGTTTAGAAAAGAAATTTGGTAAAGATGTTGAAAGAAAAAACAAATCCATTAAGATTCATGGTAATACTTATCGTAAAGATGCAGACTCAGTTCCATGTCGCAGATATCGAGACTATAGAAATGATTACAAAAAAGATGAGAGCAATTATATACCTGGGGTTGTAATAATCCCAGATTATGGAAGTAGAATTATTAATTATCCTGAACAGCATATTGCAAATGGACGCAAAAAGAATATTAAGACAAACAGATATTATAAAAAGATGGTTCGTATTATTAAGAAGATGCGATATCTTATGTGTGAGTGTGGGTATAAAGAAGCAGAACAGGTTTCTTCATTTGGTTTAGAATCACTTTTATGGAATTTGCCGGACTCTTTATTTATGAAATATTATACATATCGATTTGAATTTGGTGAAATTGTAAACTATCTCTATAATCATAAAAATGAAGTAGGTTCGTATAAAGAGGTAAACGGAATTAAAACATTGTGTCCTACATTGGAAGATGTTGAAAAATACAAAAAATTTATAGATCAATTATATATGTTTTATGATTACGATATTTAGGAGGTATTATGGCAGATGGCTATAGAAAATTTGTGAACAAAGCAATATGGCTTACAATTATAGTGTTTTGTTTAAGATGTTTTTTTTCAGGAAATAAAATAATAACAGATTTTTCGATATACGATATTTATGGATATGCAGGAGAATCTATTGCGTTTTCTACATTAATAATGATTGTTTATGAAAAATGGTTATGGAGATATAATCCGTTTGAAAAAATACCAGTATTAAAGAAAAAGTATAAAGGGAGTGTAGTTTCAACGTACGATGGGATTAAGAGAAATGCAACTCTTGAAATTAAACAGACATTATTATCAATAAATGTGATTTTTACAACTGAAGAAAGTAAGAGCAGTTCTATTTCTGCATCAATAGATAAGATACAGGACGAATGGCAACTGATATATTTTTATTTGAATGTTCCACAAGCTAAGGTAAGAGATAGGAGCTCGATACATTATGGTACGGCATTGCTTAGTATAGAAAATCCAGAAAAACTCCAAGGACAGTATTTTACAGATCGAAAAACAACGGGTGACATGATATTTTTTGAATAATCGAATAGAATTGTATCTTTATAATAGATGCTAATTTTAGTATAAATACCTTCGCTCTAAGGGGGTATTCTGAATTTTGTGAAAATGTTTAATTTGATGTATTTTATATGAAAAAAGTATGATTTAATAAATGATTTGAAATTTTGGAATGTCTTTAAGATACTTCATGATGTATGAAATAACTAAGAGTACTAGATTAGAATTTTGAAATTTTCAAAAAGAGTTAAATAGATGATATGTTCTTGATTTGAGTACACTTTGAATAGATATTAAAATTTAAAACACCAACAATTGATATAATTAATATACATTAGATAAAAATAAGTTGAGAAATACATTATAAATTTAATATTTTCTGATACCTTTTTGCTACCAATATATGATAAAGCTTCTATATTTGAAGTAATTGATATATAAAATAATAATATTCGCAACAAAATGTTAACAAATATGTTCACTATAATCGTTTCATTTCGGAGTTCGAATAGTAAATAGAATGTAAAAAAGCCTTTAGATGATATGATGCCCCAGTAAACATTGTAAATAATTAAACACTGACTATAGGAGGTTTTTACTTACTATAGGTAGAAAATTACAATATTCAAAAGAAATAAAAATATGTACTGTAAAACGTTATTTGTCAGATTTTTATTTGAATAACATAGATGATTCCAAAAGCTATTTTGAAAATTGAAAAAATGAAGATATTTACTTGACAGGATGGTTGCGAAGATATTTTTCAAAAGTCAGAAGTAAATTTGAAATTGGTGAATTAGATAATAGTTTAAGAAGAAAAGAATTTTTTATAAAAGAAAATTTTCAAGAATAAATAGATGTAAATAAAAAAGCTAAGTTCTTTGGTTACAAAGAATATTGGCTTTTTTAATACACTATATTATTTTGTTCTTACTATTTATAAAAAAGTTATTTCATATTTACAAAAATATATTATAATGTAAAAGCATTAAAAATGTAAATATATAGGGGAAGAAGGTTTGATATGATTAAATTTTTTAAAGTAAACATAGAACCTAACAAAAGGTTAAGAATGATAGAAGTAATATTTTCAATAGGATTATGTATTGCTTCAATTATATCAATTGGATATGGCTTGCTTGATATTAATGCTAATATTGAAGATATACAGTTTAAACAAAGTATCCAGATGACAAGAGATACTGACTTAGAAGACTACAGTGAAGATAACACGATTTGTGATGTTACCTATATAAATGGTGACAAGCAGCTAATTGTATCTTATTCATATGAAGACTATGTTAAATTAGATGATAAGACAATTATCGCATATGAATACGAAACAAAAAACGGGACAAAATTATATTTTGATCACCAAAATATAAACAATCAAGAAGTACAGTATGCCTACAAACAAGTAAGAGCTAATGAATTAGCCTCATTATTTAACTTTGGGATTGCTTCTTTAATCTTGATGTTATCCATTTTAATTATGATGTTATTTGCAAAACAATTTACAACCTATGAAAAATCATGGTTTATTTCGATCATGGTTCTAGCAACGATTTTTTCCGTAGTTTTCCCAGAAGAAAGTGCTAATGGGGTAAATGGAATTATTATTATGCTGCTTTATTTATTGGATACATTCTTAAATATTCTTTGTGAGTTATTGATTTCTAAACAATCACGATATAATTTTCTTGTTTCGGTATTAGTTGAAATTGTTGAAATTGCTATATGTGTAGTATTAATGTATCGATTTGCTACAATGGCAACAACATTATTTTTCTGGCTGCCAATTGATATTATTAGTTACATAAATTGGTCAAAACATAAAGATGATGAAGAAAATGAATTAACAGTAGTAAGAAAACTAAGAGGATACCAGGAAGTTTTAGTTATCATCGGAATCATTGTTTGGACGTTTGTAATTGGATATCTTATTAGTGGTTTAAATATTGCCACGGATTTCTACAACAATGAATTATTAGAAACATTCATTATCTATATTGATGCTTGTGCCTCAGCAGTAGGGATTGCAAATGGTTTATTTATTTTCTTTAGGTTGCAAGAGCAGTGGATTGCATGGTATATTTGTGCATTTCTTGAAGCCGTTATAAATATTATTTCGGGACAATATGTTTTATTAGTTCTAAAACTAGGCTATTTTACTAATACAACATATGGTTATATCAAGTGGAGCAGATATATTAAGGAACATACAACAGAGAAACAAGCACAAATATCATAATGTGTCTTGAGGAATGATGTTAAAATTGATAGAATAAAGTATATATTAATATGAGCAAGATTAGGAGTGAAAATATGGCTATATTAGCAGGTGATTTTAAAACAGGATTAACTTTGATTGTTGATGGTGATCCTTGTCAAGTTATGGATTTTCAACATGTAAAACCAGGTAAAGGAGCAGCCATCTTAAAAACAAAGATGAGAAACTTAAAAACTGGAGCGATTCAAGAAAGAAACTTTAATGCTTCGACTAAGTTTGAAGCAGCAAATATTTCAAGAAAAGATGCGCAATATTCATATGAAGCAGATGCTACTTTTTATTTTATGGATCTAGAAACATATGAAACATATGAATTGGCAGAGGATCAAGTAGGGGACAATAAATATTATATTATTGAAGGTTCAACTGTTTCATTAATGTTCTTTGACGGGTTATTGTTATCAGTATCTGTTCCTGAAAAAGTAGAATTAACGGTGGTTGAAACGGATCCAGCCATCAAGGGTGCACCATCTAACCAGACAAAAGATGCCGTTACTGATACAGGGTTAACATTACGGGTTCCTCAGTTCATTGATACTGGAGAAAAAATCGTTGTGTTTACAACTGATGGAAAGTATGCTGGAAGAGCTTAATAAGCTCTTTTTTAAAATTATGAATAAAATTGTATTGATTACTGGGGGGGCTAAAGGAATTGGCAAAGCAATTGCTTTAGAATTGGCAAAACAAGGATATGATATTGTAATTAATTATTTAACATCTAAAAAAGAAGCTGAGGCATTAAAAAATATGATTATTGATGATTATGGAGTACGTTGTTTGGCTATTGCAGGAGATGTTTCTAAGGAAGATAAAGTAGATGAAATGGTATCTTTGATTGAGTCAAAACTTGGTGGTGTTGATATTTTGATCAATAATGCAGCCGTAGATTTATCAAATTTATTTCATTTAAAAAATGCTGAAGAATTTAGAAAAACATTAGATGTAAATGTAGTAGGAGCATTTAATTGCAGTAAACGTGTTTATCGCCATATGATCGATCAAGAATATGGGAAAATCATTAATATTGCTTCGACCAATGGCATTAATACCTATTATCCGATGTGTATTGATTATGATGCATCTAAAGCTGCATTGATTTCTATGACACATAATCTTGCCTTTGAATTTGCACCTTTTGTTAATGTAAACTGCATTGCTCCAGGTTTCATTGGTACGGAAAATGAACTGAATGGTTATGATGAGCAATTTTTAAAAGAAGAAGTTGAAAAAATCATGGTCAATCGCTATGGTGATCCTCAAGAAGTAGCTTATTTAGTAAAGTTTTTAGTAAGCAAAGAAGCTGATTTTATTAATAATACCGTAATTCGAATTGATGGTGGACAAAAAGGAAGTTGCTAATTCAACTTCCTTTTCATATTTGATAATGCTAATAAAATAGATAATTTTCCATACTCAAAAGTTAAACCGCCTTGCAGATATAAGGTATATGGTTCAATAACTGGGGCATCAGCACTTAATTCAATCGTACTGCCTTGAGTAAAGCTGCCGGCAGCCATAACTTCATCAAAAGGATACCCTGGCATTGGAGCTGGTAAAACATGGACAAATGAATCAATCGGACTAGTTTGTTGAATGCCTTGAGTAAAGCTTACTAAATTCTCCTTAGATTTAAGTTCTAATGTTTGAATAATGTCAGTCCGTGGTTCATCATAGCGAGGAGATACGTTTGAATATTCTAGTTTTTCCAACATATAAGCTGTAAATATAGCAGTTTTTAATGCGTTTTTTACAGCATTGGGTGCCATAAAAATTCCTTTAAAAAAAGCATTGTTTAAATTGAAATTAGCCCCTAAATCTTTTCCAATTCCTGGAGCTGTTAATCTTTCCGCTACCATATAAACTAAATTTTGATTACCGGCTACATATCCTCCAGTTGGAGCAATCCCGCCACCAAGATTCTTCATTAAAGATCCGACAACAATATCAGCACCAACATGCCCGGGTTCTTTGGTTTCTACCAACTCGCCATAACAATTATCTACCATAATAATTACTTCATCATTTACTTCACGAATCTTTTTAATGATCCGTTCAATCTTTGCTATCGATAATGACTTACGATGCGAATAACCCCTAGATCTTTGAATTTCAACTAATTTAATATTCTTTTCTTTTAAGCGTTCAATAATCATTTGATCATCAAAATCGTCATTAATTAATTCAATTTGTTCATACTTCACTCCGGCAGCTTTTAGCGACTGACTTGAATCTCCGCTTATCCCAATCATTTCCTGAAGCGAATCGTAAGGAGCACCAGACAATGAAATCATTGTATCACCATGTTTCAATAAGGCTGAAAGAGTTATGTATAAGGCATTTGTTCCGCTCATAATTTGAGGCCGTACTAATGCATCCTCACAACCAAGAACCGTTGCAAAAATCTTTTCAATCTTATTTCTTCCCTCATCATAGTTTCCATAACCGTTGATATCACTAAAATCTGAGTAAGAGACTTTGTTTTCAATAAAAGCAGATAAGATTCGATTAGAATTTGTTAGACAAATAGAGTCGATCTTTTCGTAGATATCATGTAAAACTGTATCAGATTCTTTAGCTAAAGTAAGTAGATCCGGATTTATTTGTTCAAGTATCATAAAAAACCTCCTATAAATAATACATTGTTTATTATACACATTTTTTGATTAATTGCATTGGTATAATATCTATTAACTATAATCTATCTATCATTGAGTGCTCATATTAATGAGCAACAAATGATGACTGATGAATTTTTTCTACCCATTAATATTTATAAATTAGATGATGAGTTGAAAATTTAATCAAATTAAACACCATGGACGCTCTTAATTGAGCTCTCTAAAAAATTGCGGGATAAAAATTAAATAGCTTTAAATACTTACGGGGTCAATGCTTTAAATTGACTTTATTAGATTTTGAAATATGGATTATTATTGAAAATTTATAAATTAAGAGAAGTAGCGCTTATATCTTAATTTAAAAAGATTAGTAAATTTGTATGAATTTGACGAGTTCGAATAAGAATATGATAGATATGCGCTTTAAAATATTGATTACAAATTATTAAAACGATATTGAATGGTACTAGCTTGTGATATCAAGTTATTATCAATAATTTGCATAATAATTGTGCTTAGCTTAGCAAAGCAAACCCTTTGTAAAATTTATAGAAGAAGTTGAGGTTAAAAAGATCAATGAGATATATTTTGAAAATTATTTTTTGATGCAATAAAAGTCAATTTTCGAAAGCCTTCATTTTATATTTGATTATTATTGTTTTGTACATTATGAGTATAAGTTTTCATTATATAGAAAGTAATTATTTATATTATATTGATATGAATAAAAGAGTAGATTTACTTAAAAAAATATCTAGTTTAGATTTTAATTTATTAAAATCTAAAGATATAACTAAGAGAGAGTATGATGATATTTTGGATAAGATGAAAAATCATCACAGTGATAGTTGAGAAGTCATAGATAATAATATAAAATCCATATCTGGTCCGTTTCTACCATTTTTAGTAATGCTATTTGTTCCGTTTATGAATACTTTCAAGAGTAATGCTCAAAAGGTAGGAGCTATTATTATGATGCTAATTATTTCTATAATATTTGGTTTTTAGGTATGATTATCCCACCATTGCCTATTAGATAGTTAAATTATGTGATACTAATATCTATAGAAATAGTTTTATATTTTTTAGAATATTTTGAGTGCTTAATTTTTAATAGTCGTTTAGAATAATATTGAAATATAAATATATAGATAAAAGAAATATGATTACAAAAGAGTGACTGTCTAAACTAATAAGACAAGTTGGTAAAAATATTTATTTTTTAAGCAATGAGAACATATGTGGTATATAATAAAAAATGATATATTCTATAACTACAATGATAAGTTGTATTAAATAAAGGTTATTAGAAGTATTTTTTGTAAAAAGAGAATATTGAGTATAGAAAATTTGATGGACTTATAGTCCTAAGAGCTGCCATATGTAAATCAGATACATCTGTTTTTTATGAAATAGGATACAAAATTAATGTGCTATTATTATGATGAAGATTTAAAATTTTTTAAGGATGGTGATGAAATTATGAAAGAAGTAATCGTTTCAGCAGGATTAGTATACATATATCTTAATGGATATTTAGAAAATGAAAGGCTGCATATTCAATCCATTGATACTTATAGCTGTTTAGAAAATGGCTTTTATCAACGTGTAATAGAGGCTTCAACAATAGCTAATGAAGTTGATGAAATAGTACATATTTTTGCTGTTGTTGGAGTTAAAGAAAAAGCAAATCAAATATATTCTATGATAGAGAAAAGATTAAAGAATAATTTTAATAATATTATAGCTGGGAAAAATATTAAAAAATCTTCGAAAATGCTAGATAAAACAGGTAATGTTTTTTTTCGCTGTGTTCAAGAGTTTTTTTGTGAACAATTAGATCATTTTCCTAAACAAGTTAATTACGATTTTAACGATTTTACTATCAAAGGAATTTGTTCTAGCCGCTTACCGGATTATGTAGGAGATTCTATTACGAATGAAATTATTTATATATGGCTAGAACGCGAGAAACCAATGTTGTGTGGTAGACAATTGATGATAAGATCTTTCTTTGTGCGTGATTTTATTGGGAGAAAAGTTATAGCCTCACTTCCTAACAAAGAGAATGAATCATGGCGATTCATTTTTGAAGGGGGTCATCAGATTTCAATGAATGAGAAATTTTCTTATTTAAAAGAAACATTACATCCAGATGATTTAGGTGGATTCTGTTCATCAAATATACAAAGTATATTAATGAACCCAATTTATGCATATGGTCAATGGTTTCAACCAAATGATGTTTGCGAAGAATGGCATAAAGTGTTTCTTTATCTATGTGCTATTTCAGATAATGAGTGGAATGAAGTAAGTATCTCCAAAATATATGATAAGTTTTTAGATTTTCTTCGAAAAAATATATGTATTACAATGGAGGCTCCTTCTTTAATTTCTAAAAGTGTATATTACAAAATATTATTGATTCATATTATAAATTTCCGTAGTTTCCTTAAAGGAGAAGATGAGCCAGTACTTTCTAAAGATTTGCTCCAAACAATGAACTCAAGGTATGTATATTTGCCATATCTGTGGGAATTGATTCCCCCAAATACATATAAAAATAGATTTTCAGCTAATAATTTTAAAAAGCAAATAAATGAAGCTATGAAAGAAAATGATTCTTATATAAAAGGAATTCTTTGGGAAAATGCTATAGCATATGTGTTAAACAATATAGAAGGTTTAAAAATCACTGGTAGAAGAATTCGGACATGTAATCAAGAAATAGATATCAGTCTTGTAAATATATCATTAGATGATCAACTTTGGCAATTGGGAGCATATATCTTGGTTGAATGCAAAAATTGGAGTTCGCGTGTAGGCGTACACCAAATTAGAAATATCGCACATATTTCTAATTTGAAAGGAAATAGAACAGCAATTTTATTTGCCTCAAACGGGATAACTAGCGATGCACAAAGAGAAATCTATCGATTGGCAATTGAAGGTTGTTTTATTGTTTGCGTTACTGTTGACGATCTTCTTCAAATGACAAGTGCTAAAGAGTGCAAAATACTTATTTTAGATAAGTGGAATCTTTTACAAGAAAATGTAGAATTAACTACGATATTATAATTATAGTATAAATAATTTCCATTTGTTGTCTATTTTTACTAAACTATAAAAATAGTGGTTAATTTTAGTGAAATCAATATTTAAATAAGATAATAATATAAAAGATATATGTGTTAATTCATACAGTTTCATAAATAATGGATGATTCTAATTAATGTATTATTTGAAGCTGCATATTATTTTTGGAGTTTATTAATATCAATGAAAATTAACATATAATTTTGTTTTCATTAATTTATTGATATTATGTTATACTTAAATAAATAGTTTTTAATTTGGGGTGAAGTTATGATAGTATATCAAGAAACAAAAGAACAATTTCTATTAGATGTATATAATGATAAAATAGATGAAAAAATAGAAAAATTAGTATTTGAAAGATTGAATAGAAGAACAGGCTATAGCGAATACCAAACATGGATGAATTCAATGCAATACATGTATAAAGTATTGGAAAATAAAGCTATACCATCAAATAGTATTGTTGCAATAGAGTACAAAGTACCTAATTCTAATAAAAGAATTGATTTTATTGTCAGTGGTGAAGATGAACAAGGTAGAGAAAGTGCTATAATTATTGAATTAAAACAATGGCAAAGTTTAAATAAGATTGAAAATATGGATGGATTAGTAGAAACGAAATTAAATGGTCATTTAACACCAGTAGCTCATCCATCATATCAGGCATGGTCATATGTTAGTTTAATTGAAGATTATAATGAAGATGTAAGAAAATATAAAATTAATTTGCAGCCATGTGCTTATTTACATAACTATCGAAAGAAAGAATATGATGATTTAGTAGACTTATGTTATGAATATTATTTAGATAAAGCCCCTGTTTTTACCCGTGGTGATACTAAAAAATTAGCAATGTTTATTGCTAGATATGTAAAAAAGGGCAATCCTGATGTAATGTATCATATTGATAGTGGTAAAATTAAGCCGAGTAAATCACTACAGGATAGTTTAACTAATATGTTAAAGGGTAAACCAGAGTTTACCTTGTTAGATGAACAAAAAGTTACTTATGAAAAAGCTCTTGCTATTGCTAAAGAAAATTCTGCTAGAAAACAAGTTTATATTATTCATGGTGGTCCTGGAACTGGTAAAACAGTTATCGCAGTTAATATGTTAGTTGAATTGATCAATCGAGATAAAAATACTATTTATGTAACTAAAAATTCTGCACCTCGTGAAGTATATCAAAAGAAACTAACTGATGGTGGATATAAAAAGGTTTATATTAATAATTTATTTAAAGGTTCAGGTGTTTTTATAAATGCGAATGAAAATGATTTTGATTGTATAATAGTTGATGAGTCACATCGCTTAAATGCAAAATCTGGAATGTATCAAAATAATGGAGAAAATCAAATTAAGGAGATTATTAATGCTGCCAAGTTTTCAATTTTCTTTGTTGATGATCATCAAATTGTAACAACCAGTGATATTGGTTCAAGTAAAGAAATAAAAAAATGGTGTAAATATTATAATGCTATTGTTTATGAGGATAAGCTGACTTCGCAATTTAGATGTAATGGCAGTGATGCTTATTTATCGTGGGTAGATAATGTTTTAGAGATAGAAGACACTGCAAATGATGAACTGGATATTGATTATGATGTTAGAATCTTTGATGATCCTTTAGCATTAAAAAAAGCTATTTTCGAAAAGAATAAAATTGCTAATAAATCAAGAATGTTAGCGGGCTATTGTTGGAAATGGCAAAAAAATGGTAGAAATAAATCAGATGTTCACGATATTGAAATTGGAGACTTTTCGATGTCATGGAATTTTGCATCAACTAAAACTTGGGCAATTGATGAGGAATCTATAAACGAAGTAGGGTGTATCCACACAAGTCAAGGATTGGAATTTGATTATGTAGGAGTCATTATTGGAGATGATTTACGTTATGAAAATGGCAAGATTATTACAGATTTTTTTAAACGGGCACCTACGGATAGATCAATTCGTGGTTTAAAAGGTCAATATAAAAATGATAAAGAAAGTGCTCTAAAATTAGCAGATGAAATTATAAAGAATACATATAGAACACTTCTTACTAGGGGACAAAAAGGATGCTATATATATTGTACAAACAAAGAATTAAATGAATATCTAAAATTAAAACTTAAAAGAGGTAAAGAGAATGTTAGAAAAAGTTAGAGAAGAGATAATTAAGTTTAATCAGGATAGGGATTGGGATCAATTTCATTCTCCAGAGAATTTAGCGAAAAGTATTGCAATTGAATCAGGTGAATTATTAGAGTGTTTTCAATGGGATAATAGCTTTAATAAGCAAGATGTATGTGATGAATTGGCTGATGTGGTAAATTATTGTATTTTGATGGCTGATAAGTTAGATGTTGATTTGGAAGATATAGTATTAAAGAAATTGAAAAAGACTGAAAAGAAATATCCTGTTGAAAAAGCTAAAGGAAATAGTAAAAAATATAATCAATTATAAGCTTTGTATATATAATAAAGTGTTGTATAAATATGCTGTTTTATATTAAAAGATATCAATAAATTTTGATATGAGGAATTTAAAGAGTATTAAAATCGTTACTTAAAATTAAAAAAATTGAGAGTTCTACCCATTGCATTTTATTTGGGTAATAATACTGCAGTAGAAATGAAAAAATTATATAAAGAGGATAATTTTGAAGAAAGGATAAAAGGTTAGTTTTAAAACATTTTATCCTTTTTATATAAAATTTTCTAAATTACTTAATAAATATTTTTGATTATCTCAGTAAGCATAGATGGTTTGCATATATCCTAGACATTTACTATCTAATGATGATAAGATAGTTGTTAGTAAATAAAAAATTAGTAGCTAAAAAAGAGAGGAATCTAATTATGGAACCTAAACATAAAAGAAGGATTAGATATAAGGGAACGCATCCTAAAAAATACAATGAGAAGTATAAAGAATTAAATCCAGAATTATATCCAGAAACAATTGAAAAAGTAATTAAAAAAGGTAGCACGCCAGTAGGTATGCACCTATCAATCATGGTTGATGAAATTTTAGAATTTTTAGATATTCAAGAAGGGCAAATAGGATTAGATTGTACTTTAGGCTATGGCGGACATACTTTAAAAATGCTGGAATGTTTAAATTATACTGGTCATATGTATGCTTTAGATATTGATCCAATTGAAAGTATAAAAACTAAAGAACGCTTATTAGGTAAAGGATATGGCGAAGATGTTTTAACAATAAAAAATTGTAACTTTAAAGACATTGATATCATATCAAAAGAGGTTGGTTTGTTTGATTTTGTTTTAGCTGATCTAGGGGTATCATCTATGCAAATAGATAATCCAGAACGGGGCTTTTCCTATAAAAAAGAGGGTCCCTTAGATTTAAGATTAAATTCTCAAAAAGGAGTTCCAGCATCTATTAAGCTACAAGAGTTAAATAGAGATCAGTTAGAGCAGCTTTTTATTGAAAACTCTGATGAGCCATACGCAAAAGAAATAGCTAGAAATATTGATTCATACTTAAAATCAGGCCAATTAATTACAACGACAACACAACTGTATAAAATAATTGAAAAAAGCCTGTCTTCTATTCCAGTGACAGAACGAAAAGACATAGTGAAGAAATCAGCTGCACGGGTATTCCAAGCTTTACGGATTGAAGTTAATCGTGAATTTGATGTTCTCATAGAATTTATGGATAAACTCCCAACGATTCTTAAACCTGGAGGCAGAGTTGCGATATTAACATTTCATTCTGGTGAAGATCGAATTGTTAAAAAGGCATTTAAAGAAATGAAAAATCTTGGAATTTATAGTGATGTAGCTAGAAATGTGATTAGACCAAGTAAAGAAGAGTGTCATATGAATAGTCGTGCTAAATCAACAAAAATGAGATGGGCAATCAAAGCTTAAGTATACTTGGAATTACTATATATTGAAAGATAACTAAACTAATATATGAATAATAGGGGAGAAATTTGGAAAATCAGTGATATATATAATGGAGAAAACATTGATGATAAAGCGGTTGTTTTGGTAATAAGAAATAATCAAGTATATATTCCGACTTCAAAGTTAGAAGAGAATATAGATATCATTGAAGAGAATTGTGATGATATTGCAGCTAATAACGATAAGTACATAAAAAACTATTATAATTATAAGGTAGCATTATTTTAATAGTTTGGGGATAAATGTCATTTGGATCAATGATTATGATGATATTTCCAAAATACTTATGGAAATTATTAATATAAAATAAGCTCTTTAATAATTTTAAGTAAAACAGAGTACGATTAAATTAATTTTAAAATCATATAAATAAGAGGATAACTTTAAATATATTAGATTTTGTAGTTATCTTTTTATTTATTTTGATATTTATCTTTGAGTGCTTTATGAAATAATTTTGTTTCATGCTTATGACAAGTATCTAAGTTGTAGTTTTCACAAGTTGAGTGTTTATTACTGATTTTATAAAAATGCTCAGGATGATGATAATGTCTATATTCTTATTCCAATATAGACACTAAACAAAAAGCTAAATTGTAAATGGAGTAGGGATAAAAACTAAAAGGCTGTACTGAAAATAGAATCTTAATTATAGATACGTCATTCCATGTAACGTTGTGGTTTGATAAATAAAGAGTTAAAAGGATACCAGCTAAAATTTGCAAAGAAGACAGAGAAATTTGATAAAGAAATCTAGAAACTCAAAGTAAAGACGGTTCTGTGATTATATATTTGAACAGTCCTTTTAAAAAGTATTGGATTAAGCTGATGGTTAGAAATATATTTTTTTAAAAACTGGTATCCTTTGCATAAAGTTAAATTAAACATAGAAAACATATCGTGATCGGAAAAATAATCATGCTGGTAGAACAAAAGGAAGATTTCGATTTTCAATATGATAATAAATTGCAAATAAAAAGCAACTTGTAAAAATGCTAATGCGATTCATTAAATTTTACCATTATTAGCATATAAACGATTAAACTGTTTAATGCGAAGTCCCAAAATATTAACTACCTCATCTTCACGTTCTGGGATACTGTTACATAAAGAGATAAGAATGTAAATAGGAGTATAAAAGTGTAAAGTAATAATATATGAATTTTCGTCTTTTGAAATATTATGCTTGGTTAAAACAGAAAAATGAATTGTTGATAGGGTAATGAATCGTCAAAATATTCTTTGATATATTAGTTGGCAAAATCTTTATTTTTAAACTGTTCAACTGTCATTATTTTTTAAACTTACTTTGAAATTCGTCGTGGAGAAAATAAGGAAACATATTCTCATCAATATTAATGAATCGATACATCTCTTGTTCTAGAGCAATTCCATTCATTTCTAGACTTTCGACAAATTTTTGATACCATTCATATTTTTAATGTTATCATATAAAAATATATTGTTTACTTTGATAATGTTTATACAGTGATGGAGCCTTGATTCCAACGATTTGAGCAATTTGGTTAACAGTTATTGCATCGTAGCTATTTTTTGAAAATAAAGTTAGTGCTTCTAATAATATTTTTTCTTTTGTTGAAATCATTTCCTCCCCTTTTTAGCTAATAGTTATTAGTTGCCAAAATAAATATATTTAATAGTAGAAGTTTAAATATGAGAAAAAAATATATTGATGTAAGAAAAATTTCATATTCGTGTTTTTTTGATAAAAGAATGATAAAATATTAAAAAATATAAGGAGTGGAAACATGATAAAAATAGGAATTGTAGGATACGGAAATTTAGGACGTGGGGTAGAATGTGCAGTATTACATAGTCAAGATATGGAACTAACTGGGGTTTTTACAAGAAGAAATCCTAAATCAGTAAAAACACATAGTGATGTACCTGTTTATAGTATGGATAAAGTTTATGATATGAAAGATCAAATTGATGTTCTTGTTTTATGTGGTGGTAGTGCCAATGATTTACCAAAACAAACAGTAGAATTAGCAGAATATTTTAATGTAGTTGATAGTTTTGATACACATGCTAAAATCCCTGAACATTTTGCTAATGTTGATGAGGCAAGTAAAAAGAATAAACATATAAGTATTATTTCTGTTGGCTGGGATCCAGGGTTATTTTCATTAAACCGTCTTTATGGACAAGCTATTTTACCGCAGGGTCATGATTATACTTTTTGGGGAAAAGGGGTTAGTCAGGGACATTCTGATGCAATCAGAAGAATTGACGAAGTTAAGGATGCAAGACAGTATACTATTCCAGTAGAAGCTGCTCTTCAAAGTGTTCGTAATGGGGAGAATCCAACTTTAGTAACACGTCAAAAACATACTCGTGAATGCTTTGTTGTTGCTGAAGAAGGGGCTGATTTACAAAGAATAGAAGAAGAAATTAAGACAATGCCTAATTATTTTGCAGACTATGATACTACTGTTCATTTTATAAGTGAAGCTGAATTATTACGTGATCACCAAGGAATTCCTCATGGAGGGGTTGTATTAAGAAGCGGTACAACTGGATTCGAACAAGAAAACAAACATGTAATTGAGTATAAATTAACCTTAGATTCAAATCCGGAATTCACGTCAAGTGTATTAGTTGCATATGCTCGAGCAGCGCATCGGATGTATCAAGAGGGTCAACATGGATGTAAAACTGTTTTTGATATAGCGCCTGCTTACTTACATCCTGAATCTGGTGATGAATTAAGAAAAAAATTATTATAGTAAAATTTTCAAATTTAATAAATCTAAAACCTACTAGTAGATGTTATGGTATGTACTTCTAAAGCAGACTGTGTAAATAAATGAAACGCTGAATATTAAAGAGGCATCAGATCATTAACTACTATGTAGGTTTTTATTAGAAATTACAGTTTTCTATTTTAATTATGTGATCAACTAATTCTTGATAAAAATCAGGCTCATGGCAAACTAAAATAGCACTACTAGAATAATTTTTAATTGCTTTTGCCAATGCTTTTTTTATTTCTTGATCTAGATGATTAGTTGGTTCATCTAAAATCAATAAATGGCTAGTAATAATAGCAACATACATAATTTTACTTTTGTCTGCTCACCACCATTTAATTGGATAATTGGTTTATCAATAAGATCGGTCGTAATATTGAAATGTGCAAGATTGGTTCGAATTGTCTTAATGCCTAATTTAGGATGACTATCATGAACTATTTCTAACGGTGTTTGATAATCATTAGTCCAAATTAAATCTTGATTATAATAAGCAATTTTTATTTGATCATTAAAAATAAAGGTTCCTGATATCAGAATAATTTCACCTAGTAACGTTTTTTAAGTGTTGATTTTCCAACACTGTTAAATCCAGTAATGGCAATTTTTCTTGAGCGGACAGTGAAAAGCTGATCTTTGAAAGTAAAGGCTTATGATATCCAATCGTTAAATTAGCTGCTTTAAGAATTTGTTTCGTTAAAAGTGGTAGATTTTTAAATTTAAAATCTAGTATTATAATTGTAATAGGTGATGTTAGACGTTCAAAGTGAGCTAATTGTTTACGTCTTCCTTGAGTTATTTCTGAATTATTCCCAGCTATATTTTTGCGGATAAATTGTTCCGTTTTTTATATGTTTTTGTTGTTTTTGATAACGTCTTAGATAATCAGTGCGAAGACGTTTTTTTGTTTTAAAAAGATGAATATTTTCCACGATATTTTTTATTGTATAATAATCAATATTTAAAATACAATCAGTAATTTTATCTAGAAAATCAAAATCGTGCGAGATAACAATATAGGTGCCCATAAAATTATTTAAAAAGTCAACTCGCTAATTAATATGTTTAGTGTCTAAAAAATTAGTAAGTTCATCCAATAATAAAACATCTAGTTTTTCTAATAACAATTTAGCTAGAATCACTTTAGCACATTGTCCACCACTGATTTTATTAATTTTTTTATCAAGTCCAATTAGATTAATCCCAAGACCTGCAGTTACCATATTTATTGAAGTAAAGTCAAAAGTTCTTCATTATTATTAAAACTTCTTTTTTTGATACAGTGTTAGCATTTTTTGTTCTAAAAAATATTCTTCATTGTAGACAGGACTAAGATATTCTTTGATTATTTATTCTTGATTAAGAGTAGCATATTGATTAAGGTGGGCGACTTTAATATTAGAATGCAAAATAATTTGACCATACTCTGGTAAATAAGCACCGGTAAGCAATTTCATTAATATGCTATTACCAGCACCATTGGCTCCTAAGATGACTATATGTTCATTTTTATATCATATTTTATCTCTAAAATCATGAGATAAATCTTTAATTGTTAATAAACTCATTTTCTTTTTTTTCTATCTAATAAAGCAGTAAATATTAACATAAATATTACCTTCTGCAAATGAATATATAATAAATTAAAGATACTGTCAATTTCAGTCAATAAATGTATTAAACTATATTTTTTAATAAAGTGATTACTTGATATAAATAGTTTTTCATATTTATAAATTTTCTTAACATTGTTAGAAAATAATGTATAATAAATAAACATGTTTAAGGAGGGAAAATGATGAAAAAGGATATGACGACAGGTAGTCCTCTTAAGCTGATTATTGCTTTTGGGATACCTTTAGTAATAGGTAATATTTTTCAACAGTTTTATAGTATGGTTGATACAATTATTGTTGGGAAATATGTTGGGAAAACAGCTTTAGCAGCTGTGGGGTCGACCGGATCACTAAACTTTATGATTATTGGTTTTGGAATTGGTATATGTAGTGGTTTTGGAATTCCAATTGCCCAAAGTTTTGGTGGTAAAAAAATACAAGACATGAAAAAATACATAGTTAATTCATTTTATTTATGTATGTTGATTACAGCAATTATGACAATTGCTACTGTTATTGCTTTACCATCAGTTTTAGAGTTGATGCAAACACCAAGTGATATTTATCAGCAGGCATATGATTATATCGTGGTTATCTTTATTGGATTATTTGCCACAATGCTATATAATATTTTATCAAGTATTTTAAGAGCAATCGGAGATTCAAGGACACCGTTATATTTTTTGATTTTATCATCAATAATTAATATTGTTCTAGATTTGATTTTTATTACTCAATTTGATATGGGAGCAGTAGGAGCTGCCTATGCAACAGTAATTGCCCAATTTCTATCTGGAGCAGCCTGCTATATTTATATGAAAAAGAAAACCGACGTTTTAACTTTCGAACATGATGATAAAAAATTCAGTAAAAAACACAGTATTCGATTATTACAAATGGGCTTACCAATGGCAATGCAGTTTTCGATTACTGCAATTGGCAGTGTTGTGATTCAATCTGCTGTTAATACTTTAGGTTCAGATGTTGTAGCTGCAGTTACTGCTGCGATTAAAATTTCTGTTATGTTGACTCAGCCATTAGAAACTTTAGGGTTAACAATGGCAACGTATGGCGGTCAGAATTTAGGTGCAAATAAAATAGGACGGATTTTCGCCGGATTACGAGTAAGTTGTATTATTGGCGCTGCTTATTGTGCTATTGTATTTATATTTGTTTACTTTACTTCTGATTATCTATCATTGTTATTTATCGATGCTAAAGAAGTTGTTATTATGGCAGAAATTAAACAATATTTGTTAATTAATTCGATGGGATATTATATCTTATGTATTTTATTTATATTGCGTAATTTACTACAGGGATTAGGTTATAGTTTTTTAGCAATGTTTGGCGGTGTTGCAGAAATGATAGCTCGCTGTATTGTTGCTTTCTTTTTTGTTTCATCATTTGGTTTTAATGCAATTTGTTTTGCAAATCCATTAGCGTGGCTTTTTGCGAATATTGTCTTTATTGGTGGATGGATTTATAAACGTAAAGAATTAAAAGTAATTCAAAGTAGCGAGGAAGTAACAGTTTAATTAACAATTCGTTTATTTTTTCCCAGCAATAGTAACTAACGGTCAATTGTATCTTAGAATGCATATGTTATTATATTACTATAATGAGGTGAAAATTAATGAAAATTAATGAAATAATTAAAGAAAAGCGATTAGCTTTAGGGTATACACAAGAGCAATTAGCCAAGTTTTTAAATCTTACTACGCCAGCAGTCAATAAATGGGAGCGGGGGATTAGTTATCCAGATATTACTATTTTACCAGCTCTAGCAAGAATCCTAAAAACAGACTTAAATACTCTATTGTCATTTAAAGATGATTTGTCAGATTATGAAGTTGTGTTGTTTTTAAACGATTTAGCTGCAATCAAAGATTTTCAGCAGGCATATAGAATTGCAATAGATAAAATAAATGAATATCCAACTTGTGATAATCTAATTGTTAATGTAGCAGTTGTTTTAGAAGGATTGCTTTCATTAAACGAGATGGATGAAGCTATAAAATATCAGCAAAAAATTGACAGTTTATTGGAACAGTGTTTAACTAGTGACAATCCAATGATTAAAAATCAAGCTCAAGCAGTTTTGATCAACAAGTATATTAATCAAGGGAAACTTGAACAGGCTGAGAAGCTAATTAATGAATTACCAGAACAACATTTAATAGATAAAAAACAAAAGTTAGTCAATCTCTACATAGCTCAAGCAAAATTAGAAGTAGCCGCTAAATTACAAGAAGAAAAACTTTTAGTGACAGTTAATGAGATTCCAACTATGCTTTTAACTTTAATGGAGATTGCAATTAAACAAGAGCGGTATGATGATGCTGAAATAATCGCCGATATATATAAAGAAATGCATGAAGTTTTTGGATTATGGAAATATTCTAGTTATACTGCACATTTTCAATTATGTATAAATCGTAAAAAACGGTTAGAGTGTTTAAAAATATTAAAAGAAATGTTCAATGCAATTAATAAAGGATGGAATATCAATACTTCTCCTTTATATCGCCATATTACAGCAAAAAAAATTGATCAGACCTTTGTTCAAGAAATGAAAAATATGCTTGTGACATCAATTAAAAGTGATCCTGATTGTAAATTTATTACCGATGATCTTGAAATGAATAAAATCTTAGAAAAATATAAATGATGGTTAAATATCATCATTTTTTATAATATTTAAGAATATGCACAAGTAATTCACAATTTGTGAATTACTCTGTGATTGCAAGGTAGTCGCGTATCATTTAGTATTAAACATAATGTATAAGAAAAGGTGAATAACGCGTTTCTTTATAAGCTTAGATATGTTACAATAATATCCTTGAAAATCAATTTGAAAGTCGGTGAGTATATGACTATAGAAACTAATGATAATTTAAACCAGCTAATAAAAGCATACAATCATGATATTGAACTCAATCGTTTAAAAGATATTCTTGATTATTTAAAATCAAAACCAATTTATATGCCTTCGACAATTAAGATTTCAAAACAAAAATTACTAAAGATCCCCAATGATGATCTAATAATGATTTTAGATAATTTATCTGGAGAAACTACTCAAAATTATTTACCTGTATATTCTAGTCCTGTTTTATTCAATTCAAAATATCGCTATTTTGTTACTTTGAGTATTTATGATTGTTTTATGTTAATGAAAAGATTTAAAGAGAAAAATGCAATAATTATTAATCCTAATAGGGATAATTCATTAGTTATTGATAACATATTAATTAAGTATTTAAAAAATGGCGGATAAAAACTAAATTTATGTTTATTGATCCATATCGCAGCTTGTAAATAGAAATGATATGGATCATTTAATTGTTGCCTTTTAAATTGTATGATAAGATAATTTTAATGATAAATAGGTATTTATATTACATGGAATAAAGAAATAGAAAGGTTAAATGGAAACGTAAATCAAACTATTGAAAAGAAAGGGGATAGAATCTATCGTAATAGCTATTGGAAACCTTATATCCATGATTTTTCACAATATTTAGAATTTAAAAAGTGTAATAGAGTTCCAAGATTTTTAGGCGATGATGAAAATAATCGTGAGATATTATCTTTTTTGCATGAATATGTATCTGGTAACAACTTTTTTAATTGTCATGCAATTGTTTGGACAGATTATATTGTCACAATGATGCTAGTTATCAGACTAATTCGGATGGAACAATAAGAGATTATAAGACAAATGATACTTTGTTTAGAAAAGAAAGAATAAAAATATTTTTTAAAGCTTACGGAATGATTATACCAGATAATCTCTTTATTTGGGGGATATGTTGAATCGAAGAACTTTGTAATTTGACTAATCATGAGGTATTGGCTGGAAATAAAGCTTTTCAAAAAATAATGAGATTAATTATTATCAAAATGAAATTACTTTTATAAAAAACAATAGTAAAGCCTGGTATTGAATTATGAATAGGAGAAATTGGATGAATTTGGTGACAACAATGTTAATAAATGTAATAAATAATTCTCACAACAGTGTAGTTGATCGTGATATTGCTAAATATTTAATAGCAAATCACGAAAATATTAATAGTCTATCAATTAGTGAGTTAGCGAAAAATACAAATGTTTCAATATCGCAAGTAAGCCGATTTGTACGATCGTTAGGGATTGAATCTTTTTCTGATTTTAAAGAAGCCTTGGTATATCACGGGGAGCAAAAGCGACATACAGGTTTACAAAGAGAAATAATTGATTATAGAGTATATCAGAAAATGGTTACTGAGGAGATTACATATTTTTATCAGAATTTTGATGAAAGTCGAGTGGATAAACTTGTCTATGATTTTTACAAATATCCAAAAATAGCAATTTTTGGAATTTTAAATAGTGATAATGGAGCAAAAGAATTACAGTATAATTTAATTGGCTGGGGAAAAATTTGCATTTCTTACACTAACTTTCAAGACCAACTAGATTTTATTAAAAGTGCAGATAGTAATACTTTAATTGTAATTTTTAGCTTTTCTGGTAACTATGTCATGAAAAATGGATATTCACGTTTTTATCATACTTATGATTATTTAAAAAGTAGTAAAGCAAAGGTTTACGTAATTACTAAAAATAATTTAGTGCAGGAGCTCGAATATGTCAATGAAGTTATTTTGGTTCCAATAAAACATGATTTATATAACTATACTTTGCAATGTCTTGTTGATTTGATTTTTATGAAATATCAAAAAAATTTGATAAAATAGAATTTCCATTTTTTGGAAATAATATTTATTTAAATATAAGAATGCTATGCTAAAGGAGGGTGAGTCGAATGAAAATAAATGAAAATTGTTTACCATGCTTGATCGGTCAAGTTATTAAAGTGGCCAATATTACAAATATAAAAAATCGTGATATGTTTTATCGAGGAGTATTTCAGTATTTGGGAAAACTAAATTTTACTAAAACTAATCCAGAGATAATTGGTGCTACATTTGAAATGATCAAGCAGCAAGTTAATGATGAGGATCCATATTTTGAACTTCGGAAATATTATAACGAACTTTTCTTATCACGTAGTACTGAATTTGAAAATAAGATCAACTCTTTTGAAACGGCTGTTAAATATGCAATTATTGGAAATATTATTGATTTTAGTCCTATCTATAATACCCAAATTAAAGACATTGATAAGTGGTTTGAAAATATTGATCAATTAAAATTAGCAATTAATCAGCTTGAAGAAATGATAACTGATATAAAAAGTGCAAAGGTACTTTTATATTTAGGTGATAATTGTGGTGAAATTTGTCTTGATAAATTATTAATTAGAAGAATTAAAAAACTCAATCCGGAGATTGATATATATTTTGGTGTAAGAGGAAAACCAGTAGTAAATGATTCAATTGAAGCTGATGCATATTTTGTTGGAATGGATGAATACGCTACAATTATCAGTAATGGTGATAATTCTTTGGGTACGGTATTAGAACGTACGAGTAATGAATTTAAAAGGATATACCGAAGTGCCGATATAGTTATTGCTAAAGGGCAGGCAAACTTTGAAAGTTTGAGTGAACAAGAGAAAAATATTTATTTTTTATTGATGGTTAAATGTGAAGTTATTGCTAATTATATTGGGGTCGCACAAAAATCATTAATTTGTTTAAACTATTATAAAAGCATGAGTCATTGATTCATGCTTTTACAACAATTCAAAATAATTTTAGTTGAATTAAGCATATTTTTAAGCTGAATTAGATAAATTGGTAATATCAATTGTAATTATAGCAATATTCTTTATAATTATATTATTAGAAAATAAGTAGGATGATATAAATGAAAAAGATAGTATTAGGAATTCTTGCACATGTTGATGCAGGAAAAACAACATTAACTGAGAGTATATTATATTTAACAGGAACAACACGAAAATTAGGTCGAGTTGATCATCGGGATACTTTTTTGGATTATGATTTTCAAGAGAGAAATCGAGGGATTACAATTTTTTCTAAGCAGGCAATAATAAATTGGCATGATAGCCAAATTACTTTAATTGATACGCCAGGTCACATTGATTTTTCGACAGAAATGGAACGTACGCTACAAGTGCTCGATTATGCTATTTTGGTAATCAGTGGGATAGACGGTGTCCAAGGTCATAGTGAAACAATTTGGAATTTATTGAGATATTATAAAATACCAACCTTTATTTTTATTAATAAAATGGATGTTAGTCGTTATGAGCAATCTGAATTAATGCAGAATTTAAAAGAACGACTAGATGAACATTGTTTTGATTTTAGTAATTTGAATGATGAATTTTATGAAAGTGTTGCTTTAAATAGCGAAGATTTATTGAATTATTATCTAGAATATAATACCTTAAACAAAGAGATGTTAATTAATGAAATTGCTAGATGCCAATTATTTCCGTGTTTTTTTGGCTCTGCGTTAAAAATGGAACGGATTGATAATTTTTTTAATGAATTTACTAATTATATAAAGAATAAGGATTATTCTGAATCTTTTGGAGCGCGAGTTTTTAAAATAAGTCATGACGAACAAGGAAACAAATTGACACATTTAAAAATTACTGGCGGTAGTTTAAAAGTGAAAACGCAACTTTTAAATGATGAAAAAGTTGATCAAATTCGTATTTATTCTGGGAATAAGTATCATTTAACTGATGAAGTGATGGCTGGGGATATTTGTGCGATTAAAGGGCTTAAAAGTATAGTTGCTGGTCAGGGATTAGGTATAGAAGATAATACGACTCAGCCATTGTTGTCACCATACATGGATTATCAAATTAAATTGCCTCCTGATTGTGATCAACATCAAGTGTTAAAAAAGTTAAATTTATTAGCACAAGAAGATCCTCAGCTACATATCAATTATAACGTTAGAACCAAAGAAATTCATGTTCAATTAATGGGTGAAATTCAAATTGAGGTGCTTAAAAATATAATCCAAGAGCGGTTTAAAGTTGAAGTTGATTTTGATTATGGAAGAATTATTTATAAAGAGACGATTGAAGAAGCTGTTGAAGGGGTAGGACATTTTGAACCATTACGTCATTATGCTGAAGTACATTTACTTTTAGAACCCGGGAAACCAGGGTCGGGATTAAAATTCGATACAAATTGTCAAGAATATCTTCTAGCGAATAACTATCAACGATTAATTTTGTCGCATTTACAAGAAAAAGAGCATTTGGGAGTACTTACGGGCTCGCCAATCACAGATATGAAAATAACTTTAGTGGCTGGAAAAGCACATTTAAAGCATACTGAAGGCGGTGATTTTAGAGAGGCAACATATCGGGCGATACGTCAAGGCTTGAAAACAGCAAAATCGGTTTTACTAGAGCCGTATTTTGATTTTTCACTTGAATTACCGATTGAATATCTGAGTCGAGCGATTTATGATATTGAGGCAATGGCAGGGAACTTTAAATTACCGGAAAATCAAACTGATATTGTTGTTATTACCGGAAGTGCACCAGTCAGTAAAATGCAAAATTATCAAAGTGAAGTTGTTAGATATACTAAAGGAAAAGGACGCCTAATTTGTCAGTTAAGTGATTATCGCCCATGTCAAAATCAGGCTGAAGTAATTAAATCATTCAACTATGATAGTGAGGCAGATGTAGAAAATCCAACAGGATCAGTATTTTGCAGTCATGGTGCTGGTTATAATGTAAGGTGGGATCAAGTTGCCCAACATATGCACATACCATTTGTTTTTAAAAAAATAAAGAAGACCGCTAATAATATTCAGGATAAATCTAAATTTGATAATATTGATGACGAGTTAGAAAATATTTTCACACGCACTTATGGACCAGTTAAACAAAGATCTGGCGAACATCAAGTAACTAAAAAAATATTTAATGAGTCAAGTTATAAATACATTCCAGAATGTTTATTAGTTGATGGCTATAATGTTATTCATGCCTGGCCAGAATTGAAAGAGTTAGCAAAAGATAATTTAGACGCAGCTAGAATGCGATTAATTGATATTATGTGCAACTATCAAGGTTACAAAAAATGTATTTTGATTTTAGTATTTGATGCATATAAGGTTAAAGATAATATTGGTTCAACTACTAAATATCATAATATTTATATCGCATATACTAAAGAAGCACAAACTGCTGATATGTATATTGAGCGGGCAACTCATGAGTTGGCAAGTAAATACAATATTACAGTGGCCACATCTGATGCGTTAGAACAATTAATCGTATTAGGGCAAGGTGGGAAAAGAATATCTTCTCGCGAACTTCGATTAGAAGTAGCACAACTTGATCAAGAAAAATTAGAAGAATTCCGACGTAAACAACCTAAGAGTCATAATTATTTATTAGAAGGACTTAAGAATTTTAATCAGGATTAGGAGTTTGAAAATGAAAAAAACATTTAAATATAATCTTAATTATATTGGTGGTATTGCTGAATATCAAAAGCGTGCTATTTATACCTTAAATCTTAAAGAAAATAGCTTTTCAGTTGATGGTATCTTCAAAAGTAGAAAGTTTTCTTATAACGATATTATTGAAGTGAAATATGGTGAAATCGAGGAATTAAAAAAACAGCTGGATCCTGTAAATGTTTTATTATTTGGACGAATGGCGTTATTAGATAGACGATTGAATCGTAAATTAAAATATTGTTTAGCTATTATTTTAAAAGAGGAAATGACTATTGTTTTTGCTGAGGAATACGATGGTACGATTAAAACAGCATATAATACACTAAGTAAAATATATAAAATGACCGGCTCTAAATAGAAGCCGGTTTTTAATTTTAGTAAATACCTTGACAGACTTTATTAATAAGATTAGTATACTAATAGTTAGGATGCTAATAATAGGAGGAAAGATGGCTAATTCATTATATTATTTATTATTTAAAACAGCGCATACACAAAGGAAAAAGAATATTCCTTTTTTAAAAGAACTGAATTTAGCACCAGGACAGCCAAAGGTTTTACGATATTTGTATGAACAGAAAAGAGAATGTTTACAAAAAGATATTACTAAAGGTTGTGATATTGAGCCTGCTACAGTTTCAATTATGCTAAACAAATTAGAAAGTAATGGTTTTATTAAACGGAATTATAGTGAGGAAAATAAGAGAAATGTATATATTCAACTTACCGAATTAGGAAAAATCACTTTTCTTAAATGGCAAGCATATCTAGATGAGCGTGAAGATATTACCTTGAGAGATTTTAGCAAGGAAGAAAGAAAACAATTTATTAATTACTTAGAGCGCCTTTATGACGCCTTGTTAAAGGAGGAATAAGATGTTCAAACAATTTTTTGGCTATTTTAAAAACTATAAAAAATATCTTTATTTAAGTGCAGTGTTTGTTATTTTAGAAACTCTTTTTGAGTTGATTATTCCTTTGATAATGGCTGATATTATTGATATCGGTGTAGCAAATAAAGATAGAAATTATATTCTGATCAAAGGGGGATTAATGATTATATGTGCGCTTTTGTCGCTTGGTTTAGGCTTATTGTATGCAAAGACTGCTGCCAAAGCAGGACAGGGGTTTGGCTATGAATTGCGAAAAGCACAATATCAAAAGATTCAAGAATTTTCATTTAAAAATACAGATCATTTTAGTACTTCATCGTTAGTTACTCGACTTACAAGTGATGTTACTATTTTACAAAACGCTATTTGTAATGGGATTCGTCCGTTAGTTAGAGCACCTTTTATGATGTTAACTGCACTAACTATGGCAATACTAATTAATGCTAAATTAGCTGTTGTTTTTTTAATAGCTATTCCTGTTCTAGCAACATGCTTAATTATAATTATGTCAAAAGTTCGTCCTTTATATGGGAAAATGCAAAGAGCTTTAGACTCTGTCAATTCGATAGTTCAGGAAAATCTAATTGCGATCAGAGTTGTAAAGTCATATGTTAGAAAAGATTACGAACAAGCTAAATTTAATGAAGTTAATTTGAATTATCAACAAGTTTCACGTAAATCATTCCATTATGCAGTTATGAATATGCCGTGTTTTCAATTTGTGATGTATTCGACGATTATTGCAATTCTATGGTTTGGGGGTGGGATGATTCAGGTTGGAAATATGCAAGTAGGTGAATTAACAGGATTTTTAAGCTATATTATGCAAATCTTAAATTCCTTAATGATGATTTCAAATGTTTTCTTGATGTTAACTCGTTCTCTAGCTTCGGCATATCGGATTCAAGAAGTTTTTGATGAAGAAATAGATATTAAAGATGAAAAAAGTGACATAAAGATTACGAGGGGAAAAATCATATTTAAAAATGTTGCTTTTAAATATGACTTAAAAGCAAAAGAATATGTATTAAATAATATAAATTTGGAAATTGAGCCTGGTGAAACTGTTGGTATTATCGGGGGAACAGGTAGTGCCAAAACTTCATTAGTACAATTGATTCCTAGATTATATGATATTACAGCAGGGGATTTATTAATCGATGGTCATGATATAAAATCATATGGAATCGAACATCTTCGAGATGAAATTGCTATGGTATTACAAAAAAACACTCTATTTTCTGGAACGATTAAGGAAAATATTTTATGGGGTAAAGCAGATGCTAGTGATCACGAACTTAATGAAGTTTTAGACATTGCTTGTGCCAGTGAATTTATCGATGCATTGCCTAAGGGAATCAATACAGATTTAGGGCAAGGTGGAGTTAATGTTTCTGGTGGGCAAAAACAAAGGTTATGTATTGCACGTGCATTATTAAAGAAACCAAAAATTTTAATTCTTGACGATTCTACCAGTGCATTAGATACAGCAACTGAACGAAAACTAACAGATGGATTAGCATACTATTTGCCTAAGACAACTAAAATTATTATTTCACAGCGATTATCATCACTTGCCCATGCAGATAAAATTGTTATTTTAACTGATGGTAAAATTGATGATATAGGAACACCTGAAGAATTAGCAAATCGTAATCATATCTATCAAGATTTATGTAAAATTCAAGAAGGAGATAAATAATATGGCTAGAATAAACGGAACTCCACGCCCTAAAAATTTAAAGAAAACTTTAAAAGCAATGGCTAGTTATTTAACTCGACATATAGGAACACTCATAATCATTGCTATTTTAGTATTAATTAGTGCAGGTGCAAATATTTTAGGTACTTATTTATTAAAACCGGTTATTAACGATTACATTCTACCAGGTAATAATGCTGGACTATTACAAGCAATAATAACGATGGCAATTATGTATTTAACTGGTGTCGGGGCTTGTCATCTATATAATCAATTAATGGTAAAAACTGCTCAAGAAATCGTTAAAGAAATTCGTGAAGATTTATTTGATAAGATACAAAACTTACCGCTTAGTTTTTTTGATCAGCGTACTCATGGTGAGTTGATGAGTCGATTTACTAGTGATATTGATACAATTTTAGAAGCTTTAAATAATAGTTTTGCAATGTTGATTCAAAGTTTTATAATGATTGTAGGAACAATTACGATGATTATTATTTTAAATCCTTATCTATCAATCATTGTAATTGCTTCAATGGTAATGATGTTTATTTTTATTCGTTATAGTAGTAAAAAGAGTAAGCAGTATTTTAATCAACAACAAAAATATATGGGAAGTTTAAATGGTTTTATTGAAGAAATGGTCGAAGGAAGTAAAGTAGTTAAAGTTTTCAATCATGAACAGGTGAACTTTGCCGAGTTTGAAAAAAGAAATCAAGCTTTACGACAAGCAGCTACGAAAGCAGTTACTTATTCAGGAACTATGATACCAACAGTTGTCAGTATTTCATATTTGAATTATGCATTATCTGCTGTAATAGGCGGGTTTATGGCAATTTATGGGATTATGGATTTAGGAAGTTTATCATCATATTTGGTTTTTGTTCGACAAACTGCGATGCCAGTAAATCAATTTTCCCAACAAATGAATTTTATTTTGGCAGCAATGTCAGGTGCAGAACGTATTTTTGAAATTATGGATGAAAAAGTTGAAATAGATGAAGGAAGTGTCACTTTAACAAATGTTCGCAATGAATATGGTAAGCTAGTTGAGTGTCATGAAAATACTGGACTTTGGGCTTGGCGTCATCCCCGTTCTAATGGTGATGTAGAACTGGTTTTGTTAAAAGGTGATGTTCGCTTCCATGATGTTTGTTTTAGTTATGTCTCCAACCATCCTATTTTAAAAAATTTAAACTTATATGCAAAACCAGGTCAAAAAATTGCATTTGTGGGCTCTACAGGAGCTGGGAAAACAACTATTACTAATTTGATTAATCGTTTTTATGAATTAGATTCTGGCAGTATAACATACGATGGAATTGATATTAAATTAATAAAAAAAGCAGCATTGCGACAATCGTTATCAATGGTTTTGCAAGACACTCATTTATTTACAGGAACGATTGAAGATAATATACGTTACGGTAAATTAGATGCTAGTGATGAAGAAGTGGTGGCAGCAGCTAAACTAGCAAATGCAGATTCATTTATTCGGCGACTTCCGCAAGGCTATCAAACAATGTTAACCGGTGATGGTTCTAACTTATCACAAGGACAACGTCAGCTATTAGCTATCGCTCGTGCAGCAATTGCTAATCCCCCAGTTTTGATTTTGGATGAGGCTACAAGTTCTATTGATACTCATACTGAAAAATTGATTGAAAAAGGGATGGATAGTTTAATGAAAGATCGTACCGTTTTTGTAATTGCACATCGTCTTTCTACAGTTCGTAATTCAAAAGCAATTATGGTACTCGATCATGGGGAAATCATAGAACGTGGGAATCATGATGAATTAATTAATCAAAAAGGAAGATATTATCAATTGTATACTGGAAAAATGGAGTTGTCATAGAGGATATCAATAGGTATCCTTTTTTGTATTGATAAAGTGTGAAGATTGTATAAATGACCAATTTGTGTTATCCTTTAGGGGATAAGGGAATGGAGATAAGCATATGAAAAAAGTAAGATTAGTTTTGATATCTTTATTAATGTTTTTTGCTGTAACTGGATGTAGTAATGAGGATAAAAACTTATTAGACAAGGATGATCCAACGACGATTCAAGTATGGCATTATTATAATGGTGCGCAACAAGAGGAATTTAATCGTCTAGTCGATGAATTTAACAAAACAGTCGGTAAAGAAAAAGGGATAATTGTTGAGGGCTCTGGTCAAGGAACAATTTCTGATTTAGAAAGAAATGTTTTAGATTCAATTAATGGAAAAGCTGGGGCTGCAGATATTCCGAATATTTTTGCAGCGTATGGTGACACAGCTTATCAAGTGGATAAGTTAGGTTATGCAGTAGATTTAAATAAATATTTTAGTAAAGACGAGCTATCTAAGTATGTCGATGGTTATCTTGAAGAAGGACACTTTTCAAGTAAAGATACATTAAAAATTTTTCCAGTGGCTAAATCAGTAGAGTTATTTATGTTGAATAAAACAGATTGGGAGAAGTTTGCAAATGCTACGGGTGCTTCAACAAATGATTTAAATACAATTGAGGGTGTTACTAAGGTTGCAGAGCAATATTATAACTGGACTGATAGTTTGACAGCTGCTCCAAATGATGGAAAAGCATTTTTTGGTCGTGATGCTTTTGCAAATTATATGCTCGTTGGCTATCGCCAGCTAGCAACAGATATTTTTAGTAAAAAGGATAATAAAATCGTATTAAATTTTGAAGCAGATATTGCTAAAAAATTATGGGATAATTATTATGTTCCTTACATAAGTGGTTATTTTAGTTCATCAGGTAAATTTAGAAGTGATGATATAAAAATCGGAAATATTCTTGCTTGTGTTTCTTCATCTTCGAGTGTCACATATTTTCCTAAAGAAGTTATTTTAAATGACGAAGAAAGCCATTCAATTGAATTGGAGACATTTGCTTGCCCTAAATTTAAAGATGGTAAAGATTATGTCGTTCAACAAGGAGCAGGAATGGTTGTTCTCAAAAGTGAAGAAAAAGAACAACAGGCAGCTGTTGAATTTTTGAAATGGTTTACTAGTGATAAACAAAATATTGCTTTTTCAAATGCTAGTGGTTATTTGCCAGTTACCAAAAGTGCAAATGATCTTGATAAGATTACTGATGAAGTAGAAGTCAATGAGTCAGTAAAGAAAACGTTAAATACTAGTCTTAAAATGATTTCAGATAATAATATGTATACATCAGTTCCTTTTGAAAAGGGAACTGATGCAAGAAATGTTTTAGAAACAACAATGAGTAATTTAGCTAAACAAGATCGTGAAACAGTTATTACTAATCTTTCAAATGGAATGAATTTAGAACAAGCAATTAGCCAATTTAATAATGATACTTATTTTAATCAGTGGTATACTAATACTAAAAGCCAATTAGAATCATTAATTAAATAGTTCTATAGAAGGAGGATTGTGATGTTTCGTAAAATCATGAAAAACAAATCAATTTTTTCATATTTACTTGTAGTAATGTGTATTTTAGTGTTAATCGAGACAACAATCCTTGTTGGTAGCCTTTCAACTGGTGGAATGTTTGCTAAATTAAACCAGAACGCTAAAGATATTGTTGATCAGCGAGTTATTAATCGAAGCAGTTATCTTCAAAATGAAATGTTAAACAATTGGTCCAATTTATCTCAATTGACAGACCACATAAATACGACAGCTAAGCAGCTTGTTAGTGAAGGAAAGGTTGATTATGAGCATCTTGATGACAGCTCTGAAACAGCAACACCACTTATTTTGGCAGTTGTAGATCAATTGATTTCAACAATGCGCTCTCAGCATGTTACAGGGGCTTATATCATTTTTAATAATCATGACTTGGATAAGGGACTTGAAGATAAACCTGGAATATATTTAAGAGATCTTGATCCATTATCAAAAGCTTCAGCAGAAAATGGGGATTTATTAATTGAACGAGCTCCAACTGAAGTAGTTAAATCTTTAAATATTGCTACTGATTCATCATGGCGGCCACGTTTTGAATTTAAAAAAGCAAACATAAAATATTATGATTTTTTCTATACTCCATACCAGCAGGCAATTAGTAATTCACAAGAATTTTCGAGTACTGATATGGGCTATTGGGGTGGGAGTTTTCGCTTGAGAGATTCTGAAAATGAGGCTTTCACCTACTCATTACCGTTAATCAACGATCAAGGAGCTGTTTATGGTGTCGTTGGAATTGATATTACATTAGATTATTTGAACAAATTATTGCCCAGTACAGAGTTACTTGATGAAGGTAATGGAAGCTATTTGTTGGCAATCAATCAAGATGATTCATTGATTTTAAGTAATATTTTAACGAATGGAAATATTTATACAACGAAAAGTCCTACAACTGAATTAATGCAATCTGAGAATGATTATTATATCAATCAAGGTTCTAACACTTTATATAGTTCATTAAAATATTTGAATATTTATAATTCTAATACACCATACAGTAATCAACGCTGGGCTTTAGTAGGAATAGTTGATATTTCAGATTTATTTGCATTTACAAATAAAATCACTTCGATTTTGATGTTCGCAATCTTTTTAACCTTGACAGTTGGAATTGGTGGAAGTTTCATTTTTAGTTATATCATTTCAAAACCAATAAAAAAATTATCAGATGAAGTCGTAAAAGCTAATATTAAAAATAAGATTTCTTTCAGACGTACAAATATTGCTGAAATTGATCATCTTGCAAATATGATGGAACAACTAAATCAAAATGTTCGTGATACTGCCTTGAAATTCACTAATTTATTACAAATGGCAAGTATTAAGCTAGCAGGGTTCGAATATAATATAAACACTGAAGAATTGTTTATATCAGAAAACTTTTTTGAGGTTTTACTAAAATATGATGTTAATACTTCAGAATTAACAATGACAAAATTTAAAGAAACATTTGAAGGCTATAAACAATATATTGTTTCACATGATTATAGCAAAAAAGAATATCTCTTCAAAATTCCTGATGATGATAATTATGTTTTTGTGAACCTACGGCTATTGGTAAATGATAATGCATATACTGGGGTAATTGAGAATGTAACTAATACAATTGTTGAAAAGAATGTGATTGAATATGAACGTGATCATGATGCTCTAACTGGACTTTTGAATCGGAGAGCATTTATTAGGATCATGAATAGTTTATTTGAAAATGAAATAAACAAAATAAAAATAGCAGCACTATTGATGTTAGATTTAGATAATCTGAAGTACATTAATGATAATTATGGGCATGAAATTGGTGATAATTACATTTCTAAAGCTGCTGAAACATTTGTAAACAGCACCCCAGAAAATACTATTATTTCACGGATTTCTGGTGATGAATTTTTTGTTTTCTTTTATGGTTATGATGATGAAAATGTAATTAAGCAGTTAATTAATAAATTAAAGGAAGCAATTAGCAAGGCTTTTATTCCTTTGGCTGATAATAGTAATTTTCATGTCAATGCATCAGGCGGTATTGCCTGGTATCCACGGGATAGTGAATCTTTTGAAAAACTCCAACATTATGCTGATTATGCAATGTATAAGATCAAACGTACAAGTAAAGGTAATTTAACAGAGTTTAATCTCAATGATTATATTGCGGATTCTTTTTTAAGCGAAAGTAAAGAAGAATTAAACACTATTATTGAAGATCGAGCAATTCAGTTTTATTTTCAACCAATTATAAGTAGCAAAGATGGTACTATTTATGCATATGAATCATTAATGAGATCATTTATGCCATCATTAAAAAATCCCCTTGATATTTTAAAAATAGCTAAAGAGGAGGGACGTTTAGCAGAAATTGAAGAATTAACATGGTCCTCATCACTTGAAACCTTTGCCAACCATTTACGAAATGAGCGAATTAATAAAGATTGTAAAATATTTATTAATTCTATTTCAAATCAAATTTTAAGTAATAAAAAAATTGATGAGCTAGAAAAGGAGTATTCAAAGTATTTAAAAAATGTTGTTTTAGAAGTTACTGAAGTTGAGTACATTGACGAAAATTATCATCAGCAAAAAGCAGAATTAATGAAAAAATGGCAAGCAGAATTAGCATTAGATGATTATGGAAGTGGATATAATAGTGATCGAATCCTATTGCTGATTTCACCTAAATTTATTAAAATCGATATGGATATAATTCGTAATATTGATAGTGATCCTGATAAGTGTAAAATTGTTGAAAACATTGTTAATTATGCTCATGAACGGGATATGAAATTAATTGCTGAAGGAATTGAAACGATTGATGAATTAAAGCAGGTGATTAAGCTTAAAGTTGATTATCTTCAAGGGTTTTTATTAGCCAAGCCGCAATATTTACCACCTCGGATTCAAGAAGATGTGATTAAGTTAATTCAACTTTTAAATGAAAAATAGATATAGAAGGTACAGTAATGTATCTAAATATATCTTTTTGTTTAGATAAATAGATTTGTTTTAAATGGGAGCCTGTCCAAGAAAAACTTGAACAGGCTTATTAATGCTATAAAGCTTTTTTACTATTTAGGTTCTTAAGATAATAACTAACACTCCTTGTCAGGATGATTAAAACAGGAATGCTAATAACAATCGTAATTAGGATAATTTGAATTAACTTAGGTGTTAATACATGCATTTCTAAAAGTGGCCAAAAAATCGGTGTAGAGAGGATAAAGCCAATAATATCAATTATTAAAACTCCACCTCGATACCAGTTTAATGGTTTATAAATACGATAAATCATGTGAATAGACACAAAAGCAGTTGTAAAATATAGGACTGAAAAAGTTTCTGCTAACGACAATTGTAAGGTTGGTGCGAGTAATCTTATACCAGCAACGCTTAAAACTATTGCTAATGCGTTAGGTAAGGAAAAACGCATAGCATGATGACCAATTGATTCTTTTGGTTTTTCGATATTTCGTTCAAATAAAATCATAAATGAAGGGAAACCTTCAATAAACATATCCAATAAAGTCATTTGGAAAGGAATAAAAGGATAAGGTATATTCATTAAAATAGATAATATTGAAAGTAAAATCGTGTAAATTGTTTTCAAGTAATACATTGACGCAGAACGTGTAACATTATTAATAACTAGGCGACCTTCTCGAACAACTTCTACTAATGTTTGTAATTTACCATCAATAATAATAAATTGCGATACTTGGCGGGCAATATCGGAACCAGAACCCATCGCAATTGAAACATCAGCATCTTTTAATGCTAAAACATCATTTACTCCATCACCCGTCATCGCAACCTTTTGATTATGTTTTTGTAAACATAAGATCATCTGGTGCTTTTGAAAAGGACTAGCACGACCAATGACATTATAGTTTAAAATTGCATCTTCTAATTGTTGATCAGTAACGATTGTTGAAGCATCAATGTATTTTTCTGCATTAGCAACACCTGCTTGACTAGCGATTGCACTAACTGTCGCTGGATTATCACCAGATATAACTTTTACAGCAACATCATTATCACTGAAAAATTTAAGGGCTTCATGAGCATCTTTCCGAATAGGATCTTTAATAACAATTAGCCCAATCGGTGTTGTTTGTCCTAAAGTTTCCTGTAAGATATTTAATGTTGGGTGATGGCCAATTAATAAAACACGTGCGCCGCTTTTTTGCATCTCAATAATTCTTGATGATAATTGATAATCAGGACGAATTATTTCTGGTGCTCCAACAATAATTGTTCCTATTGAATCTAGTTCAATGGCGCTCCATTTCCGGGCTGAAGAAAAAGCTATACGGTCTAATGTTTCATACTTTGCAGGGCCAGTAAAATAGTTACTAAGTGTTTTAAAAGTAATATTATTATCAAGAGATCCTTTAACAAAGGAACACATAATCTCATCCAGATCAAGATTTAATGGATTTTTTAATTTAATGACTTGTTCGATTTCCATTTTTCCTTCAGTCAAGGTACCGGTTTTATCTAAACATAGAACATCAATTCGTGATAAGGTTTCAATACTAAACATTTCTTGAACTAAAGTGTTCATTTTCCCTAATTTAACAACACTAGCAGCTAAAGATACACTTGTTAATAGAACTAGTCCTTTAGGAAGCATCCCTAGCAGAGCTGTAGCAGTGTTGACGATTGTGCTTGTAATTCCTTGATCACGAATGATATAAGCCTGATAGAGCATTAAAATACTTAATGGTAAAACTAAATAACTAGTATAACGAGTAACTTTATTAAAAGTGTTTAATAAGACAGAGCTAACAGGCTTACGAGTTCTTGCCTGATCAGTAATTTTATTTGCATAGTTATCTTTTCCAACATGTTCAACCTTACCATAGCAAGCACCGCTCAAAATAAAACTACCAGATAATAAATGGTCACCAGGCCCTTTAGAAATTGGATCAGCTTCACCAGTTAAAAGTGATTCATCAACTTCAACATTATTTTCAATAATAATTGAATCAGCACTGATTTGATTACCGGTTTCAAAATAAACTACATCATCTAGAACGATTTCTTCGTTATCGATTGAAATCGTTTTTCCCTCACGAATAACTTTAGTTTTTGGCGAAACGATCAAGTTTAATTTAGCAACCATATTTTTAGATTTTATTTCTTGTCGCGCTCTAATAACAGTATTTGAAATGACAATAACAACAAAAAATAAACTTGAATATGCTTGAACAGCAATTAGAGCAGCAGCAATAATAAAATTATAGGCATTAAAGAGGTTAAAAACATGCCCCATAATAATTTGAAAATTACTTTTAACTACTGGTTTAGGGGAAAGGTTCACTTTCCCTTCACTAATACGCTTTGCAACTTCTTGTTTATTTAAACCTTTAATTTTTCCCATAAATAACATCCTCATAAAAAACAAAATTTATCTAATTGTAATATAACTACAATTGCTTTGCAATGAATTAGCAAGAATTAACCAATACATAACAATTATAATCATAACACGCTATTTTAAAAATTCTATCATAATAAATCCTAAGAATCTCTTAATAAATCTTAAAAATAAAAATAGTTTTATTGAAATAGGTTCCATCTTTTGAAAAATCAAATTCTAGAGCCAATTTCGAAAACTACTTTTAATTATTAATATGATGATGAGGAACATAAGAATTGTCATCTATACTTTTAAAAGAATAACCTAGTGCCTGATAATGCTCGATTATTGCCGGAAGGGCATCTACCGTGGTATTTTTGGCATCTGTATCATGAGCAAGAATCACTTGATTATTGGCATTTCCAGCTGTAGCAGTAGCAATGATTTGATTAACTGGAATATTGTTTCCACCGGCATCACCTGTACCATAATTCCAATCATAAAATTGATAACCACGGTCAATTACTTCGTTTGCTAGAATACTCATGATTCCAGGACAATATTTACGTGAAATTGTATTTGAAGCTCCACCAGGGAAACGAATATACTTTGGAATAAAGCCAATTTCATTTTTAACCATGTTTCCAACTCTTTCTAAATCATTAAAATATGCGGTTACTGAAGTATAAACGGTTTTATAATCATGGCTGTAAGTATGTAAACCGATTGTATGACCTCGTTGATATGCTTCTTTGATCAAGTAATTATAGTTTTGGTTTGTACCAGTCACAAAGAAAGTTGCTTTTGCATGATATTTGTCAAGAATATCTAAAATACGTTTGGTATTTTTTGAAGGACCATCATCAAATGTCAAATAAATAACTTTTTCTTCAGTTTGAGCATAAACTCCAATTTCTTTCTTTTCAACAACTGAAACTTTCCTTTTAGCAACTATTTTATTGCCAGACCTATCTTTGCAAGTATAGGTTACAATATAATCACCTAATTTATCCAATCTTACTTTTTTGTTATCAATAGTCAATTGTGGATGTGGATCACGATTATCATTTCCTTTAACGCCAGCTAAATAATCAACCTTACCATTTAAAGTGACAGTTAGATCATTAAGACCAGAAATAGTTGGTTTTGTTGTATCTTTAGATAAAACTGTAACAGTAGCGTGCTTTGTTGATTTATTATTACTTTCATCGCTAACAATTACTGTCACTTTGACTTTTCCTTTTTTTTGAAAAATTATATGCATCTTTAAAAGAAATAGTTGTTTTTGTTTCATCAACAATGTTATCAACTAACATTGTTGGATCAACATCCATTCCTGCATCTATTTCAATATTATTAATTTCAAATTTAGGCTTAGTTTTATCAACTACGTTAATATTTACTGTGAACTTTTTGCCCTGATAAATATAGGTAACAGGATAGCTGCCAATTTTATCATTTTTTAATTTAGATGTGTCGACCTTAATATCGGATGTTTGGACATTTTTAATATTTTTAATTATTTTTTGATAATCAAACTCATGGTTGATTTCTAGTATTGGGTCTTTGACAAAAGTTAACAATTGGTTATTTTTTTGCCAGATTAAATAAACTGTACTAATAATTAAAATAAATAATACTGAAATAAAGGTAATTTTTTGTTTTTTTGAAAATTTATTGAATAACTTCATTTTTCTCGACCTTTCCATAAACATTATAGGTTTCAAAAATTTATTGTCAATAAATGTCATGAAGTTGTATAATTTTTTTTAAATATGGTATAATGCCAAAAAAGGAAAGGGGGAACAAAAATGTCCAATATATATGATTATTTAAAATGGCGAGGTGATCTGTCAATGAGAATAGATCCATTTAATGATATTGATGGCTTGATTTTAAGTGAATTAGTTTATGTTGATTTTGATAAAATAGTTCCCACATTTCCCAATGAACAAAGTTATTGTTTAAAAGATGTTGCTAATAATTTTAGTCAAGTAAATAATATTGAAGAATTACTAGATGAGATATCTTTCACTAAGGAATCAATTACATTATTACAAGAATTAGCTAAATGTCCGCGTTATCAAAATATTCTGCTATCTAATTATATTAATGAACTGGACTATCAAAGTATAAAACAATTTGCAGCAATTACTTTTCAATTAGAAGATAGTAGTATTTATGTTGCTTTTCGTGGCACTGATGATACAATTTTAGGCTGGCGTGAGGATTTTCAAATGACTTATCAATTTCCAGTTGCTTCTCAGCAAAGAGCAGTTGAGTATTTGGCTAAAATTGCTGAAATCGATTTTTCTAAATCACTTTTTTATCTTTTATGCCATTGTGATTATAAAATGAAGTGGTATCAAATTTTTAGGATATATATCACCCAAAAGATATCTGGCGTTAAAATTCGTGTTGGTGGTCATTCAAAAGGAGGAAATTTAGCAGTTTATGCATCTAGTTGTGTGAATTCTAAAATATCTAAACGAATTATTGAGATTTATAATAATGACGGCCCTGGTTTTAATCAAAAAATGCTAAATACAGATAATTACCGCAATATTTCTACTAGGATAAAAAAATTCATTCCAGAAAGTTCCGTATTCGGGATAATGCTTGAGAATCTTGAAGAAAAAATAGTAGTTAAAAGTAGCGCTAAAGGTTTAATGCAACATAGTGGCTTTAGCTGGTCAGTAGAAGGAACACAATTTGTTTGTGCTACTGAAATGAGTAAGGACAGCCAAACTATGGATGCAGCTTTTAAATCATGGCTAAGTAAAGTCGACAGTAAAACACGAAAGGATGCAGTTACTGCAGTATTTTCAATTTTAGAAGCAGCTAAAATTGAAAAAATTAATGATTTTTCAGAAAAATCATTATCACATCTAATTACGGCTATTAAAGAAATCAAAAATATGAACAGTGATACAAGAAATGCATTAATTCAATTTTTTAAAACGTTAATTGTAGAGACATACGATTGTAGTCGTAAAGAACATAAGAAAAAAGATACTAATGAAAATAATTCATAAAGATTTAATAATTTCAAATTATACTTAATGTATAATTTGAAAAGAGGGTTAACATGAATAAGTTTCAAAATGCGCTGTATCGCTTTATGTCAGGTCGTTATGGATCGGATCAACTAAACAATTTTTTATTAATATTTGCATTAATTTTATTAATTTTAAATCTTTTTGTAATTCGCAATCCATATCTTGCAACAATTATTTGGATAATTTTAATTATTAATATTTTTAGGACCTATTCTCGTAATATTTATAAAAGGCGAGCTGAAAATGATAAATTTTTATCTTTAATCCAGCCTGTCAAAAAAAGAATTAATATTATTAAAAGTAATAAAAATGATAAAATGCATAAATATTTTCTATGTCCTAACTGCAAGCAAACTGTTAGAGTGCCACGTGGTCGGGGACAAATTACAATTACCTGTCCTAAATGTAAACAAAAATTTGATAAAAAAAGTTAAAAGGAAGAAACTATTTTGTTTCTTCCTTTATTCGTTTTAAATGTTTAATAATTATGAGTGCTAATTTTTCTAGCTCTTCCTGGTCATCAGGTTGAAACCGTGCAAAACAACGAGAATCTAAATCTAGAACGCCATACAAGCTATTATCTATAATCAACGGGATAACAAGTTCACTGTTTGTTGCGCTATCACAAGCAATATGACTAGGAAACTGATGAACATCAGGAACACAGTAAGTTTTAAGATTTGTTGCACAGGCACCGCATACACCTTTGTTAAAGGGGATGAGTGTACAAGCTGTTTTTCCTTGGAATGGACCTAAGATCAGCTGATTATCTTGGCAAAGGTAAAAACCAACCCAAGATATATCAGAAAAGACTTGTTTGATAAAGGCACTTGCATTGGATAATAAACTTATTTCATAATTAATATTTTCTAGTAATGCATCTAATTGTTGTTCTTTCATAAAAATCACCAAATTCATTATACATGATTTTTATGATATTTTGTTTAAAAAAATAATTTTGGTGAAAAATATAGATAGATAAGTTAAAGGAGAATAGATATGAAACGTATTTTAAAATCAATATGCTGTTTATTGTTATTATTTGCAATGAGTTTTTCGATTGTTGGATGTTCAAACAATGATGATACTAACAAAGATAGTAATAACAATACTACCACTAATGAATCAGATGAGGATAATGGATTAGAGGGAATTGATAGTAGAGTTAAAAATAAATTTAGTAGTGACTATAAAGTTAATCGTGATGATGTAAATGAAGCAGTAAATTATATTCGCGATAATATCGATGATGTTAAAGACAAAGAGGTTGCGAAAAAGCTTTACGAACATGGTAGTTATTTAGAAATGGCTGCAGATAAGGGAGAAGTTGACGATGATAATTCAATTAGAGATTTAGGGATCAGCACAAAAGAATACGCTGCAAAAGTTTATAATGCTAAAGATGGAGAAGTTGATGACATTATAGCTGATGCTAAAGTTCGATTTGATCAATTTAAAACCGATCTTGATAGTGGTGTGGATACTGCAGTTGATAAATTTATGGATTTCTTTAAATAAGGGCACAAATTGTGCTCTTTTTTAATTTAAAAAGTGATAGAATCTTGATTCTATCACAAATATTAATCTTGATTTAATAAATAGTAGGCAATGCTACTATAGACAGTTGTTCCTGTTAACAAAACATCTTCATTAAAGTCATATGTACAGTTATGAGGTGAAGCAACTAGATCAGTTGTCAATTTCATATAAGTGCCTATTCCGCCATGTGCTTGGACAGTGGCAATCATATAGGAAAAATCATCACTACCGTCTAGCGGGCTTAAATCCTCTTTGGCAACTTTAATATCACCTAAATGATCGATACAAATATGGCGAATTAAATCCATCATTTTTTTATCACAGTCAAGCGAATAAGCTTTTCCCATCTCGTTTATCTCTACAATGGTATCGTGCATTAATGCTGCTCCTCTAATAACATCCCGAGCATAAACTTCCATATAATTATTCAATTCTGTAGTGGCGCCACGTACTTCGATTTCTAATTTAGCTGTTTCTGGGACTACATTTCTTCCTGTTCCTGCTCTAATTGTACCAACATTGATACGGGTACAACCATCACTATTACGTGGAATTGAATGAAGATTTAGGATACATGAAGCAGCAGATAATAAGGCGTTTTTGCCGAATTGTGGCATTCCTGCAGCATGAGAAGAAACACCATGATAGGTTACATCAAGTTTTGTTGTTGCAAATGTTTCGTTCATTCCCAAATAAATATCATAATCTTCCCCTTCGACCTGCTGCCAAATATGACCCGCAAAAATATAATCAACGTCATCAAGAATTCCGCTTAAAGCAATACTTTTAGCGCCACGTACACCTTCTTCAGCAGGCTGAAAAATTAATTTGATTGTTCCATGTAGTTGTTCCTTTATTTGTGCTAGTATTTTGGCCACAGTTAATCCCATGGCAGTATGACCGTCATGACCACAAGCATGCATAGCACCAGGATTACAAGAAATAAAGCCATTTTTACCAGGATTATGATCTGCTGAATCATCTTCAGTAATGCTAAGAGCATCTATATCAAAACGAATTGCTACAACAGGTCCAATTCCGTTGTGCATTACTCCAACGACCCCGGTAAAACCATTCTTTACTTTTTCTATGTAATAGGGGTCGGCTCCTTGAAGGAGGGCACGATTGTAATTTAAAGTTAATAGGCGTTTACTTGGTAATCCCATCCGGAACTCTTCACGCATAACTTCCTTGCCAACTGAGACTTGGTACCCTAAACTATCAAGTCTACGGGCTACTAGTGAAGCAGTTCGCATTTCTAACCAGCCGCGCTCAGCATATTTATGAAAATCACGCCGAGTTTGAATTGTTTCTTGGTGGTATTGTTGTGCCAATAATTTTATTTTATTATACATAATATACCTTCTTCCTTTATTCTATTCTATCAATATTTATGTTATTTTGGCAACAATAAAGGCTAAGGAAAATCCTTAACCTTTTGACAATCTCTTTTTTCGACGTTTTTCAAGAAATTCTTTAAATATTTTTATATATTTAAATAGTTCAGCAGACAAGTCAACAATAATTGATGAAAACGCAATTAATCCTAATAGTATCATTAGCCAGTTAAATGAAACGCCTGTTAATTCTAAAATTGACTGCCCGATCATCATTGAAATATAGTAACAAAATTGAGTTGAATAAATAATAAACTTGCGATATTTGGTTAGTGGTCTATATATCCTTAAAAGAGCTACTGTATAATTCCATCCTGTAAATAAAACACAGACAGTTGAAAGCATGTTAGGATCATAATTCAAAGCAAGACCAATATTTGTAATTAAAGTAGCTCCTATGGCAATTGTAAAAGCAGAAGGGAAAGACTTTTCTAAAACGGTTTCTAAAAAATTTCCTTCAACTCGTGCAAAGTTAGCTTCATATGTCAAGAAGAAAGTTGGTATTCCTACACCACATGCGCTGATAAGTGATAATTGTATTGGCTCAAAAGGGTAGGCTTGACCAAAAAAGATAGTTGAAATAGCTATGAGAGCAGAAAATATAGTTTTAATCAAAAACATAGATGCTGACATCGTAATATTATTAATAACACGCCGTCCTTCATCAACGATATGAGGCATTGCATCAAAATTGTTATCAAGCAAAACTAGATTTGCTGCATTTTTAGCTGCATCACTTCCTGATGCCATTGCAATAGAGCAATCTGCCTCTTTAAAAGCTAGAACATCATTGACTCCATCTCCAGTCATTGCAACAGTGTGACCCTGTTGTTTTAAGGCAACGACCATAGCCTTTTTTTGTTGCGGAGTGACTCTCCCAAAGACTGAATATTTATTTAAAGCTTCTGTTATTTCTTCAGAAGTTGAAAGGGTAGTTGCATCAACATAATGGTGGGCATTATTCAATCCAGCTCGTTTCGCGATAGATGAAACTGTAATCGGATCATCACCAGAAATAACCTTTAAATCAACACCTTGCTCGTTAAAATAAGCTAATGTTTCTTTAGCGTCTTTCCTAATTACATCACTTAACACAATAATACCTAAAGGCTCTAAATCGACAGGCAAAGCTTCATTACTCATTACTTCATCAGTATGTGCCAAAACTAAAATACGATAGCCTTCACTAGCATAGTCAACACATTTTTCTTCCAATTCTTCATTTCCCTTTGGAAATAAAAACTGATAAGCTCCAATATAATATGTACCACGATTAAAATAGGAGGTACCACTATATTTTCGATCAGAACTAAAAGGGATAACAAAATATGGATTAAAATTAGTTTTTGTTTGATAATGCTCTTTTAATGCTTGAGCAGTGACATTAACATCTGTTAGAGAATGCATTAAGTTTCCAACGATTTCACTAATATCAACATTGCTCATTTTAACATCAAATTCAACTTTCATTGTTCCTTCAGTAATAGTCCCGGTTTTATCTAAGCATAAGACATCAACACGTGCCAAAGTTTCAATGCAAAATAATTCCTGAACTAAAGTATTCTGTTTTGCTAATCGTAAAACACTTAAGGTCAAAGCAACACTTGTAAGCAGCACTAAACCTTCTGGAATCATTCCTAGTATAGCAGCAACGGTACTAACGATTGAGCTGTTAAATGTTTGATTTCCATAAAAAAATTGCTTTAAAAATAATAGACCGCCAATCGGTAAAATAACGATGCTTACATATTTTAAAATTTTATTTAAACAACGATTTAATTCAGAATTATGTTTCTTTAAACGTTTTGCTTCCTGTGTAATCTGATTCATATAGTTATCATCCCCAACGTGAATAACTTTACAAATTCCTTTACCAGAGGTAATAAAGCTACCGGAATACAAAGTATCGCCATTTTGTTTTAAAACAGGATCTGATTCACCAGTGAGCAGTGATTCATTAGTCTCCATATGCCCATCAATTAAAATACTATCAGTTGGAATCTGGGCTCCTGTAGTTAAGACAATATAATCATCCAGAACGATCTGATCAATATCAATTTCTTTTAATTCATCATCACGAATAACTTCAACGTGTGAGGTAGTAAGAATAGATAGGCGATCTAACGTTCTTTTCGCTTTAATCTCTTGATATATTCCAGCGATCGTATTAATAATAATTACTAAAATAAATAGTGTATTTTTATATGAACCAACAAAAAGTACTAAGCCGAGTAAAGCAGCATTTAAAATATTAAAAAAAGTAATTGTATTATTTAAAAAAATCTGTTTATAAGATTTAGTGATTTTATTATCGACCGTGTTGATTTTACCATTACTTATACGCTGATTAACTTCAGCGGTTGATAAACCATGATAATCTTGATTATTTATTTTCATATAATTCTCCTCTTTAGAATATTTTAACTTAATTATAATGATTAAACAATAAGTTAAAATTAATCATCTCATTAATTTTACTTAAGAATATATTAAATGATTCTAAAGTTAATTGGACAACTTGTTATTGTATACAATTTGTCACAAAGATTGTATACAATCAAAAGAAGAAGTGTTATAATAAAACTACTTAAATTTATGGGGGTGCTTATATGAGTCAATTTATTGATGGTTTTATTGTAAAAGCAAAAGAAAGTAATAACAAGATAGATAATGAATTATATTCAAAATTTGATGTAAAAAAAGGATTACGGAACGAGGATGGTACTGGGGTATTAGTAGGCTTAACCAAGATTGCTGATGTTGTAGGGTATAAAAAAATTGATGGTAAGAAAGTTGACTGTGATGGGGAGCTTTATTATCGTGGAATCGCAGTATCAGACATTATCAATAAACGCGAACCGCATCAACGCTTTTTATTTGAAGAGACTTGTTTTCTGATCTTGTTTGGCTATTTGCCAAACAAAGAGGAATTAGAAAATTTTAAAAAGGAGCTATCTGAGCGTTATGAATTACCACCGCATTATTTGGAATCTAAAATTCTTGGGTTTCCATCTAAAAATTTAATGAATAAATTACAACAGGAAGTTTTGATGTTATATTCGTATGACGAGGATCCAGATAATATTAGTCCTTCATCAACAATGTACAAAGGATTGAATCTAATTGCTAAAATTCCTTCAATTGTTTGTTATGCATATCGTAGTAAAGTGCATTATTTTGACAAAGAAAGTTTATATATTCACCAAATTAGGCCAGATCTATCAATTGCAGAGAATATCTTATATTTATTGCGTGACCATAAACACTTCACACCTAAAGAAGCTGAAGTACTCGATATGTGCTTAGTTCTGCATGCTGATCATGGTGGTGGTAATAATTCAACGTTTACTAATGTTGTAATAAGTTCGACCGGAACAGATATTTATTCGAGTTTTGCTGGGGCAATTGGTTCTTTAAAAGGTCCTAAGCATGGTGGGGCAAATCTTGCTGTAATGAATCAAATGAAACTGATAATTAATGAAATTGGTCTAGATGCAAGTGATGAACAAATTAATGAGATCGTCGAAAGAATTTTAGATAAACAATACAATGATAATAGTGGATTGATTTATGGGATTGGTCATGCTGTATACACGGTTAGTGATCCGCGTTGTGTTATTTTAAGACAACAATGTAGCGAACTAGCTCTTGAAAAGGGGCGAGAAGCAGAATTTGATTTCTATTATCGTTTTGAACAGGCTGCTATTCAAGCAATAAAAAATCGTAAGGGAATTACTGTTTGTGCGAATGTCGACTTTTATAGCGGACTAATATATGATATGTTGTGTATTCCAACAGAACTATATACATTGATGTTCGTAGTTGGTCGAGCAGTTGGATGGTTAGCTCATAATATTGAAAATAAATTATATTCAGGACGGATTATTCGTCCCGCTGCTAAATATGTTGGAGAAACATATGAATATATACCTATGAATAAACGAAAATAAGAACATACCGATGTTCTTATTTTTATATTTATAAGAAAAAACTGGAGTGTCTCCAGTTTTATTTGATGTGACGAACCCAACCATATTTATCTTCTAAACGACCCCACTGGATCCCGGTTAAAGTATCATATAATTTTTGTGTCAAGTCACCAGTTTTAAAATCATTGATAATAACTTCTTCACCTTTATAATAAAGTTGACCGACAGGGGAAATTACAGCTGCTGTTCCAGTTCCAAATGCCTCTGTCAATTTACCATTGCGACCAGCTGCCATTAATTCATCGATACTTAATTCACGTTCTTCGACTTCATATCCCCAATCTTTAAGAATATGGATGATAGAATCACGAGTAACTCCTGGTAATACTGAACCTTCTAAAGGTGCTGTAACAACTTTACCATCAATTACAAACATTACATTCATTGTTCCTACTTCTTCGACATATTTGCGATGTACACCATCAAGCCAAAGAACTTGAGTATAACCATGAGATTCTGCTTTTACTTGAGCTGCAATACTGGCAGCGTAATTACCACCACATTTAGTGAATCCAGTGCCACCTTTAACGGCTCTTACATATTCATCTTCAACCCAAATTTTTACAGGATTTACACCTTCAGGATAGTAATTACCAACTGGTGATAAAATGATAATAAAAGTATAAGTTTTAGCAGGATGTACCCCAACACCAGCTTCACTTGCAAACATGAATGGACGAATATATAAAGAAGTATCTTTTGCAGTTGGAATCCAATCCTGTTCATATTTAACAATTGCTTCAACCGCTTCTACAAACATTTCTTCAGGTAATTCAGCCATGCAAATACGCCTATTTGAATTAATCATTCTTCGAGCATTCATTTCTGGTCTGAATAAAGTTATGTTACCGTTAGGATCACGATATGCTTTTAAACCTTCGAAAGTCTCTTGGGCATAGTGAAGTACCATTGTAGCAGGATCCATTGGAATTGGTGCGTATGGAACGATGCGTGCATCATGCCATCCTGTTCCTTCTGTATAGTCCATCATAAACATATGATCAGTAAAATAATTTCCAAAACCTAAATTATCTTGATTTGGTTTTTCTTTTAGAGTTTTCGCTCTTTCAATTTTGATTTCCATTATTAAACAACCCCCTTAATTTATTTATAAGTATACTCTCATTTAGCTAGTGATACAAGATAGAATTTATCTAATAAACTATGATAATGTAACTAATTATGTTCTTATCCTAAAAAAAGCAATTAGTTTGTTGGAAACGAAGATTATATGATAAGATATATAGTAGTATAAATATTTGCAGAAGTTAAAATTCTAAGGCCATTAGTAGTTATGAATAGTAAATTATAAAGGAAGGAATAGTTATGTTGAAAATATTAATATGTTGTGGCGGAGGATTCTCTTCTAGTTATGTAACTGAGAGAATGAAAAAAGAAGTAGTTGAGAAAGGATTACAAGAAGAGGTTTATCTTGAATTTTATCCGTTTTCTCTTGTTAAAGAAAAAGAAGCTGATTTTGACATAATTATGTGCTGCCCTCACTTAAAAATTTATGTTGAACGTCTTTTACAGGAGACGACCATATCAGTTCCAATTTATCTGTTACCGCCTAAAATGTACGGTTTTATGCAATTAGAAGAAATAGTTGCAGATGCAAAAGATATAATTGAAATTTATCGGACGTTCCCTAATAATCCAGTTCATTTTCCTGGTGAAGAGAAATTATTACGGATTACTCGTGGTGTTGCATATCGAAATGTTAATAAAAAAAGATAGCTGTTTTAAATCTTCAATACAGCTATCTTTTTTTATTAATAATTTTCATATGTAAATTTTCCATAATATCAATTGATTTCTGTTCAAGAAGGGGGTCGTTGCTTGCAATTCCTAAACAATCAATAATGATAGATGCTTCGGGTAAGGCTGCTTTAATAATTATTGCATTAGATATTACACAGATATTTGAAACGACACCGACTAAAGTAATTTCATTGTATTGTTTATTTTTTAAATAATTACCTAATGCTAATGAGCCAAAAGTTTCTTTTATTATTTTTTTATCATTTTTTGCTAAATCATGGATTTTTCCATATAATTGCCATCCTTCAGTGTTTTCAAGACAATGCGCAACAGGAAGATTTTTTCCTTCTTGGGTAGTTAAATAATTTTTTTGATGAGTGTCATAAGTAAAGATAACATCATCGTTGTTATTATGGTATTCCTTGATAAGATCTGCAAGATAGTCTTCCAAGGCCACTGCTTCCTGGAATCCTAAACTACCATTTACAAAATCATTTTGATAATCAATCACTACTAGTAATTTTTTCATGTGAATCCTCCATACTTTTTAAAATATTTTATCATTATTGATTGACAATGTAAATATATGGATATATAATCATATTGTCATATGAATAAATATTCATACGAAAGGAGATAAGAAATGGATAAAGTAGTAAACGAAGCTATTGTTAATAAAGTTGCTGCAGCATTGCCGGAAGAGGAAATTCTTTATGATGTTGCTGAGTTGTTTAAAGTTTTTGGTGATTCAACTAGAATCAGAATTATTTGTGCTTTGTTTGAATCAGAAATGTGTGTATATGATTTAGCGGCGTGTTTAGATATGACACAGTCTGCTATTTCACACCAATTAAGAATTTTAAAGCAAGCAAACCTAGTTAAATTTAGGAGAGATGGGAAATTGATGTATTATTCACTTGATGATGAACACGTTAAGCAGATATTTGACGCTGGGTATAAACATGTAATTGAGTAAGGAGAGGGTATTTATGAAACTTAAGTATAGTTTGAAAGGTTTAGATTGTGCTAATTGTGCTCAAAAGGTTCAAGAGCGAGTTAGTAAACTTGAAAATGTTAGAGAGTGCAGTGTTGTGTTCGCAACGACAAAAATGTTTGTTGAAACAGATACTGATTTGTTTGATGAATCAAAAATTGTCGAAGCTGTTAAAAGCGTTGAACCGGATGTAGAAGTAATCAATTTATCAAAAAATGGTCAAGATTATAATGTTTCTAATAATCACGAAGAATGTAACGGTGAACATGATCACAAACATCATCATGATCACGAGAAATGTGGCTGCGGACACGAGCATGAACATCACCATGATCACAAGGAATGCAGCTGTGGACATGACCATGAGCATAATATTGAATCAGTTCAACATGGTGATTTAAAAGGTGCGATTAATATTAAAATCAGTGGATTGGATTGTGCAAATTGCGCTATGAAAGTTGAACAAGCAATTAATAAAATGAATGAAATCGATGAAGCAATGATTATTTTTTCTACTGAAACACTGAAAGTAAAACCTAAGACATCGATTGCTCAAAATGAATTATTGAAAAAACTACAAAAAGTAGTTGATCAAGTTGAAGACGATGTGACTTTGACATTAAAAGATGAAATTAAAGTAGTTGAAAAACCAAAATTATTTGTTCCTAAGGAACATCTTGGGTTAATTGGTGGAACCTTAGTTTATATTGCTGGTATTATAGCGGGCGAGTTTGATTATGCAGCAATTGTTTATGGAATTGCATATTTATTAGTAGGGTATAAAGTTATATTAAAAGCATTAAAGAATATCAGGCGTGGTGAGGTTTTTGATGAAAATTTCTTAATGTGTATTGCAACGATTGGAGCATTTTGTATCAGTGACTATAAAGAAGCTATTGCAGTTATGTTATTCTATTCTGTTGGAGAAATTTTTCAAGCATATGCAGTTAATAAAACAAGAACTTCAATTAGTTCATTAATGGATTTAAAAAGTGATTATGCTAATTTATTAGTGGGTGAGGAAATAAAAAAAGTTGCTCCAGAAGAAATTAAGATTGGTGACGAGATTATTGTTAAAGTTGGTGAAAAGGTACCTCTTGATGGAGTTGTACTTGAAGGTGCTAGTACTCTAGATACATCTAGTTTAACTGGTGAAACACTGCCGCGTAATGTTAGCAAAGGTGACGAAGTATTAGCAGGCGTAGTTAATTTAACAGGAATTATTAATCTTAAAGTATCTCAGGTTTATGAAGATTCAACTGTTTCAAGAATTTTAGATTTAGTTGAAAATGCAGCTAGTAAAAAAGCTCCAATTGAACAATTTATTACACGCTTTGCAAGAATCTATACGCCAACTGTTGTATTTTTGGCTGTTGCACTTGCAATTGTTCCAATGCTGATTTTTAAAGATGCAGTATTTACAGATTGGTTATATCGGGCTTTAACTTTCTTAGTTGTCTCATGTCCATGTGCATTGGTTATTTCAATTCCATTGGGACTATATGCAGGATTAGGGAAAGCAAGTAAAGTTGGGGCATTAATCAAAGGCGGTAATTATCTTGAATTATTAAAGGATATTGATACTGTTGTGTTTGATAAAACTGGAACACTTACAGAAGGTAGCTTTGAAGTTGTAGAAATTAATGGTGCCGATGACTTATTGATGCTTGGAGCATATGGTGAAAGTATGTCAAATCATCCAATTGCTAAAAGTATTTTAAGAAAATATGGTCAAGAAATTGATCAAAAGCGAATTAGTGACTTTAAAGAGATAGCAGGTAAAGGTATTGAAGTTAAAATTGATGATAAAGTATATAATTTAGGTAATAAATCTTATATTGAAGGTTTAGGAATTACAGTCAATAATCCATCTACAGTAGGGACAGTAGTGCATATTGTTTGTCAAGGTAAATATTTAGGTAATATTGTTGTCGCAGATAAAATAAAAGAAACTACTATTGAAGGAATCAAACATCTGAAAAAATATGGTATTAAAAATACTGTAATGTTGACAGGGGATCGTAGCGAAGTAGCCGAAGATATTGCTAAAAAAATTGGAATTGACACAGTTTATAGTGAGTTGTTGCCACAAGATAAAGTAATTCAAGTAGAAACTCTAATCAATCAGGGAGCAAAATTATCATTTGTCGGTGATGGTATTAATGATGCACCAGTTCTAGCTCGAGCTGATTTAGGAATTGCTATGGGTGGTGTTGGAAGTGATGCCGCTATTGAAGCAGCTGATATTGTATTGATGAATGATGATATTGTTACGATTGGTGAAGCAATCAGTATTTCACAAAAAACAAATAAAATTCTAAAACAAAATGTGACTTTTACATTGATTATTAAAATTGGAGTCTTATTATTAACAATGTTTGGATACGCCAATATGTGGATGGGTGTGTTTGCTGATGTTGGAGTAACATTGATTGCAATCTTAAATTCAATGAGAATATTACGATAATTGATTAGGACTGGTTAGCCGGTCCTAATTTTCTTTAATTTAAAGTTAGAGTCTATAAACTTTATTTGATATGGTGTATAATTTAGCGCGGAGGATATTTATGGAGAAAGTAATTATATTAGGAACAGGAAATGCAGGTGTAAAAAATTGTTATAATACTTGCTTTGCTTTGAAAAATAAAAATGAATATTTATTGGTTGATGCCGGCGGTGGAAATGGTATTTTAAAGCAGCTCGAACTGGCAAAGATCGAATTATCCCAAATAACAAATATGATTGTTACGCATAGCCACACTGATCATGTATTGGGAGTAGTATGGATTTTTAGAATGGTTGCAACCAAAATCAAAAGTGGTGAATATGACGGTAACTTCAACATATACTGTCATGATGAATTGGTTTCTACAATAAAAACAATTATCAAACTAACAGTACAAGAGAGGCTCTATAATTTAATTGATGAGCGCATATTTATTAATGAAGTACAAGATGGACAAAAAATCACAATTTGTGAACATCTTGTGACTTTCTTTGATATTTACTCAACAAAAGCAAAACAATTTGGTTTTTCGATTGAATTAGATGATGGAAAATTGACATGTTTAGGTGATGAGCCATTCAATGAATTATGTTATCAATATGCTGTTGATTCAAAATGGTTATTAAGTGAAGCTTTTTGTTTATATCAAGAACGTGATTTTTTTAAGCCATACGAAAAGCATCATTCAACAGTAAGAGAAGCTAGCGAACTAGCACAAACATTAAATATCAAGAATTTGATTTTATATCATACTGAGGAAAAAAATCTTAGTCATCGTAAAAAATTGTACACTGATGAAGCAAAGCAATATTTTAATGGAAATATCTTTGTGCCTGATGATCTGGAAGAATATAGGTTGTAGGAGGAGTAACATGACACTAGATAAATTAATTCCAGGAATGAGTGGGAAAGTTACGATTGTTCACGGAGAGGGCTTATTGCGTCGTCGTTTGTTGGAAATGGGATTGACTCCAAAAACAGTTGTAAAAGTTCGCAAGATTGCACCGATGGGTGATCCTATTGAACTTTATTTACGAAGTTATGTTTTAACGATTCGTAAAGATGATGCAGCGATGATTGAAGTAGAGGTGATTAGTGATGCCAACTAAAACAATAGCTTTAATTGGAAATCAGAATTGTGGTAAAACAACTCTTTTTAATGCTTTAACTGGTTCGAATCAGCATGTTGGTAATTTTCCAGGTGTAACAGTTGAACAAAAATCTGGAACTATTAAAAAACATCCATCGATTAAATTAGTTGATTTGCCAGGAATATATTCATTAACACCATATACAATGGAAGAAATCGTCTCAACTGATTTTTTGATTAAAGAAAAACCATCAATGATAATAAATATTATCGATGCGACTAGTATTGAACGTAATTTGTATTTAACAATGCAGCTTTTAGAATTAAATATTCCAATGATTTTGGCGCTGAATATGATGGATGAGGTTATTAGTAGTGGTAATAGCATTGATGTAGAAGGATTACAACAGGCGTTAGGAATACGGGTTATTCCGTTATCAGCAAGTAAAAATGAGGGAATTGAAGAATTGATCGAGGCTATTGAAACAACTCTAAAAGAAAATAACTGTTCACATTTAGATCTTTGTTCAGGTGAGATTCACAAAGCGATACATTCAATAACCCATTTGATTGAAGATAATGCAGTTAAGGCAAAACTACCAAAACGTTTTGCCGTTACAAAAATTATTGAGGGTGATAAAGATATTATCAGGCAATTACATCTTGATGTTCAGCAACTCCATATTATTAAACATATTATTGAGGATATGGAAGAAAAGGAAGGCTTGGATAAAGATGCGGCCTTAGTGGATATGCGCTATCAAGTAATTGAAAATATCACACGACAAACTGTTTTTAAAGAGCAAGAAACTGCGGGTCAAGTACGTTCTGAAAAAATAGATTCTATTTTAACTCATAAATATTTTGGAATACCAATCTTCATTGTCGTTATGCTAATGATTTTCTTTCTGACCTTTAATGTTATTGGTGCACCGTTACAGTCATTAATGGAAATAGCAGTTGATTTTATCGGGAGTACGATTATTACATTTTTAACTAATCATCAAGTTGCACCTTGGCTAATTTCGCTACTGCGAGATGGAGTAATTGCTGGAGTTGGAAGTGTTTTATCATTCTTGCCGTTAATTGTTGTATTATTCTTTTTTCTATCGATGTTAGAGGATAGCGGATATATGGCACGGGTAGCTTTTGTAATGGATAAGCTGTTAAGAAAAATAGGTTTATCTGGTAAATCTTTTGTTCCGATGTTAATTGGATTTGGGTGTTCTGTACCTGCAATTATGGCTTCACGAACATTATCGTCTCAACGTGATCGTAAAATGACAATTATTGTGACACCATTTATGTCATGCAGTGCTAAATTGCCAATATATGGGATGATAATTGCAGCTTTTTTTAGTACGAAAGCCCCACTGGTGATGATTACTATATATTGTATTGGAATTTTAGTTGCAATTTTTTCTGCATTATTATTAAAAGCGACAATTTTCCCTGGTGATCCAATTCCTTTTGTAATGGAATTACCAAGTTACCGAATCCCAACAGCTAAAAATGTGATTATGCATATGTGGGAGAAAGCAAAGGATTTTTTAAAAAAAGCTTTTACAATTATTTTTATTGCATCTTTATTAATTTGGTTTTTACAAAGCTTTAATTTTCGTTTTGAAATGGTCACTGATAGTTCAAAAAGTATTTTAGCTTACATCGGAAATAAACTATCATTTATTTTTGCACCTTTAGGATTTTCTGATTGGCGCTTATCGACATCTTTGATTACTGGAATAACAGCAAAAGAATCGGTTGTCTCAACCTTATCTGTCCTTACTAATTCAAGTAGCCCGGATGCTTTATATCATGCTTTGAATACTTTACTTACACCAGCAAGTGCATTTGCTTTTTTAACCTTTACAGTATTATATATGCCTTGTGTGGCTGCTTTTGCGGCAACAAAACGAGAACTTGGTTCTTGGCTACAGGCAATCTTGACTGCAGGTTATCAAACAGGAATTGCTTACGTAGTTGCTTTTATTGTTTATCATTTAGCTTTATTGATTTCTTGATTGACAAATAATATAATTATAAATAGATAACCAATGAAAGGACTTACATTATGGATAAAAATTTAGGAACTATTATTAAAATTAAACAAGATGGGATGATCAAAGCGTTTGAACAAAATAATATGCAAATTACTTTTGTTGATAACTTTGAACAATTACATAATTATTTAAAAAAATATTTATGTAATCACAAAACAGTTGCCTTAGGTGGTTCGATGACTTTATTTGAAACAGGAGTAATTGATTTAATTCATCAATCTGATGTTTTATTGCATGATCGCTATCAAGAGGGATTAGAGCGAGAACAAATGCAGGAAATATTCAGAAAAGCTTTTACTAGCGATTTATTTATAACGAGCACAAATGCTCTAACTACAAATGGATGTTTATACAATGTTGATGGAAATGGAAATCGTGTTGCAGCTATGATCTATGGTCCAAAAGAAGTTATTGTAATCGCTGGGAAAAATAAGATTTTTGATAGTGAAGAAGAAGCAATCAATCACATTAAATCAATTAGTGCTCCCGCAAATGCTGTTCGTTTAAATAAAAAAACACCATGTACTAAAACAGGGACATGTATGAATTGTTTATCAGCAGATAGAATATGCAGCAGCTATGTCAAATTGGGGTATCAAGGTAACATTAATCGAATTAAGATCGTTATTGTTGATCAAGATTTAGGTTATTAAGATGAAGAGTGGAATTTTATTTCCTTTATCAAGTTTTCCTTCAAAACATGGGATTGGTGATTTAGGAAAAGAAGCTTATAAGGTCATTGACCAGCTTGCTGCAAATAAAGGTCAATATCTTCAAATTTTGCCATTTCATCCTTCTACTCAAGCTAATTCACCATATCGTGCGGTAAGTACATATGCCGGAGATGAAATCTATATTAATTTAAACAGTTTAGTCGAAAATGGGCTGTTAGATGAAGTACCTGAATATTATTCTGAAACATCAAATGTTGATTATGACAAAATCAGAAAATTTAAGCATAAATATTTATTATTGGCATATAACAATTTTAAGGGCAATGATCAGTACGATCGTTTTTTAACTAAATGCCCTTGGGTTTTTGATTATGCTCTCTACTGTACGTTTGCTTCAATTAATAAAAGTTATGATTGGGCATCATGGCCGACTGAATTTAAAGATTATCCTAAATATCATCAGGTAAATTTAACAAAATATACAGAGCAGATTGCTTACTATCAATTTGTTCAATTTATTTTTTATCATCAATGGTTTTCATTTAAAAAATATGCTAATGATAAAGGAATCAAAATTATTGGTGATATGCCATTTTATGTTGATCACGGTTCAGTCGAAGTATGGTTGGATAATCAGTCATTTTTATTGGACGAAGCGGGTTATCCAACAAGTGTTGCTGGTGTTCCACCCGATTATTTTAGTCCTACTGGGCAATATTGGGGAAATCCTCTTTATGATTGGAAATATCTAAAATTTAATAAATTTAAATTTTGGACTGATCGAATTGGCTGGGCTAGTAAGATCTTCGATATTACTCGTATTGACCACTTTCGAGCATTTGATTCGTATTGGGATATTCCTGTTGATGCACCAACAGCGATTGAAGGAAGTTGGAAATATGCTCCCGGCTACGAACTATTTGATCAATTATATGCCTCTCTAGGAAGTATTGATTTAGTAGCAGAAGATCTAGGTTATCTGCGTCCTGAAGTTATTGAATTAAAAAATCATTATCATCTCAAAGGAATGAAAGTTTTTCAATTTATGTTAGATGATGGTTTTAATGATCTTGAACATTCATATTTTTATCCCGGAACTCATGATAACGAAACAATCAAAGGATGGAGCGATAGCCTTAATGAAGAAGCATTGAATAAAATAAAGAAAATAGTTGATGAAAAACTGCCGCTAAATTTAGCAATTATTAAATTCTGCTTACATTCCAATGCCAGTGATGTAATTGTTCCAGTTTGGGATTTGCTGGAAGTAGATAATGAACAACGGTTTAATATTCCGGGAGAAGTTAATGATACCAATTGGACTTATCGTGTATCAAACATGAGTTTAGTTGAGAAAGCTTTTAAATTATTTAATAAACTAAAAAGTGAGGATTAAAATGAGTTATAAAAAAATAGATGTCAATGAATTAAGTTTAAATCCGTTTAAAACAATCGGAAAAGATTGGCTTTTAATTAGTGCTGTCAAAGATGGAAAAATAAATACAATGACTGCCTCTTGGGGTAGCGTTGGAGTGATCTGGAATAAAAATGTTGTGACTGTGTATATTAGACCACAGCGATATACTAAGGAATTTGTAGATAGTGCAGATTATTTCACGTTAACTTTTTTTGATGGCTATAAAAAAGAATTAGGGGTTCTAGGTTCAAAATCTGGACGTGACAGTGATAAAATAAGAGAAGTTGGTTTTAATGTTGAGATGATTAATGAACAGCCTTTATTCAAACAAGGCACAATGGGAATGGTTTGTAAAAAATTATATCGGGGTAAAATTGAACCAACAGGGTTCATTGATGTTTCTCTAGATGTGAAAAATTATCCAGATCATGATTATCATTATATTTATATTGGTGAAATAGAAAGTATTTATGTAAACGAAAAAGATTAATCTTTTTCGTTTATTTTTGCATATTAAGGACATACTTTAATTGGTGAGAATATGCAGATATTAGAATATATAGTTGTCCCTGTTATATCATTAGCAGTTCTATTTGGAATAACAAAAATGATGGGATATCGACAAGTTAGCCAATTAAATATGTATGATTATATAAATGGAATTACAATTGGGAGTATTGCCAGTGAGCTAGTCATGGGTGGGTTTGATAATATGTTAAAGCCGCTTATTGCTATGATCGTATATACAATTGTAATAATTATCCTTTCCAAACTAGCAAGTACTTCTTTAACGATGAGAAATATTATTGACGGGCATCCGGTGGTTTTATTTGAAAATGATCAAATATATAATGAAGAATTGGAAAAGGCTAAACTTGATGTTGATGAATTTTTAATGCAATGTCGAATAGGGGGCTACTTTGATTTAAATGAATTACAGATGGTTGTATTAGAAACAAATGGAAGCTTAAGTTTTTTTCCAAAAGAAAAATATCGTCCTACTGTGGTCAATGATTTAAATATTAAAATTAATAAAGTTAATCCGCCGACTTTATTAGTTAAAGAAGGAACGATTTTTCATGAAAATTTAAAATCAATTAATCATGATGTTGATTGGCTTGAGCGGGAACTAAATGTTTTAGGAGTACCGTTATCAGATATTATTTTAATGTATCAAGAGGATAATAGTAATCTAGTTGTATACACTATTAATGAAATTGAAAAAAAATTTAATTAATGCGTGAGTTGAAATTTAGACAACAAATAGGAAGTATTATTACTTCCTATTTGTTATTTTTTCGATATTTATCATAAATGATTTTCAAACCTTTAAAGGTTAAATCAGGGTCGTATATATCAATTAAATCGGTTTCATTAAAAATAATCCGACCTAGTCCACCAGTAGAAATAACTTTAAGTTTCTCATTATACTCGGCTTTAATTTCACGAATAATATTTTCAGTTAATCCAATATATCCATAGATTATTCCAGCTTGCATACTAGATACAGTATTTTTGGCGATTACACTTTTAGGTTTTTTGATTTCAATTTCTGGTAATTTTGCTGCCTGACTAGATAGCGCATTAATACTAATGCCAATCCCGGGAGCTGTTGCACCGCCTAAAAAATCACCATCTTTACTTATTACATCAAAAGTAGTCGCAGTTCCAAAATCGATTACAAGGCAAGGGCCACCGTGAATGTAATATGCTCCAGCAGCATCAACCAGGCGATCGGCTCCTAATTCTTTAGGATTATCGATTTTAATTCGGATTCCTGTTTTAATGCCAGGACCAACAATAATCGGCTCTTTATTAAAATATTTTTTAATCGAATTAGTAAATGAATACATAATTTTAGGTACAACTGAGGCAATAATAATGTCTTCAATTTCATCAACTAATATGCTAGATGCCTGCAAGAAACTTAGCAGCATAAATCCATATTCATCAGAAGTCCGTTCTAATTTTGTTGTTAGACGATAATTGTCAATAATTTCATCTTTATCAACTAATCCCATCGTAATATTTGTATTTCCAATATCAATTACAATTAACATGAATGACTCTCCTTGATTTTTATTAATTTTTTTAAGATTAAATCACTTAATTCATCTTTAGACATAAGTTCAATTGATTGTACGTCATTTTTACTAATAAAAGTGACTTTATTAGTATCTTTTTTGAAACCAGCACCATTTTCATTTAAATTATTAGCAACTAATAAATCACAATTTTTACGTTTGAATTTATCCTTAGCATTTTCAATTAGATTTTGTGTTTCCATTGCAAAACCGCAAATTGTTTGAGTTGTTTTATGAGCGCCTAAATAAGTAAGAATATCATCATTTTTAACCATCTCCAAAATTAATGAATCTTCATGCTTTTTTATTTTATTAGTAGCAATTTCTTTGACCCGATAATCACCTACAGCAGCGGCTTTAATGATATAATCTTGTTTTTCATAACTTTCTTTGACGGCTTCAAACATAGCACGGGCAGATTTAATATTGATTACTTCAACTCCATACGGAACCCTTAAATCTGTCGGACCACTAATCAGAGTTACTTTAGCACCTAATTGATAGGCGCGTTTTGCCAATGCATAACCCATTTTTCCGCTTGAATGATTAGTGATGTAACGAACTGGGTCAATCGCTTCTTGAGTTGGACCGGCAGTTACTAAAACACGTTTATGTTTTAATGGCTTAGGACTTAAACAATATTCAACCATGTTAATAATATCATCAGTATCAGCTAATTTTCCACGGCCAACATCTCCGCAAGCAAGTAACCCGTAGCCAGGCTCAACAAATTTAATGCCATAAGTTTTGCATCTTTCAATATTACGCTGCGTTGCTAAATTGTCATACATATTAACATTCATTGCTGGTGCAATCAGCTTAGGACAAGTAGCAGCTAAAAAGGTTGAAGTAACAATATCATCGCAAACACCATTAGCAATTTTACCAATAATATTAGCTGTTGCAGGGACAATGATAAAACAGTCTGCCTTCTTTGCATAGCTGATATGTTTAATTTGATAACCTTGATCGTCAAAGTCATCGACCAGAACAGGTTTGTTGATTAAAGCACCAAGAGTTAGGGGACTGATAAATTTTGTTGCATTTTCAGTCATAATTACTTCAATATCATAATTTAATTTTTTTAAGGCTCGAACTAAATCACAAGTCTTATAAGCAGCAACACTGCCACTAATACCTACAATAATTGTTTTCATATTACTTCCTTTCTATCTTTGAACTATCTCAAATTTGATTAATAATTTAAAAACAATTCTAGTATCAATCATGCTTCATCACCATCTTTTATTCATTGGGAATGAGCTTGGATTAAATACTAGAATATATAATAATTAACTTTTCTATATTTCATTTTGCCTCCACTACCGTTCTTCCTAGATACGGTGTCAATCATGATTTATAAATGATTAATGATGAGCGATCATCACTAAATGATAAAGCCATTATATTACTTAATGAATAATAATTCAATCATTTAAATTGTACCTTTTGTCTGATTGGTGCTAAAATAATAAAAAAAGAAATGGAGTGAGTTGAATGAAAAAAGTCGCAGTATTATTTCATGATGGATTTGAAGAAGTTGAAGCTTTAAGTGTTGTAGATATTATGCGTCGAGCAAATGTAGAATGTACAATGGTAGGAATGGATAAATTAGAAGTCACTAGCTCTCATCAAATTAAAATTAAAATGGACCAAATCTATGATGGGTTAGATAACTATGATGCAGTTGTTATTCCTGGAGGAATGCCTGGGGCAAGTAATTTAAGAGATGATTCACGGGTTATTGATCTTGTTAAACAATTTAATCATGATGGTAAAATAATTGGAGCAATCTGTGCGGGACCGATTGTTTTACAGGAAGCAGATGTTATTAAAGGAAAAACCGTAACTTGTTATCCAGGTTTTGAAGAACAGTTAATTGGTTCTAATTATCAAGAAACACTTGTCCAAAGAGATGAGAATATTATTACCGGAAAAGGACCAGCAGCAGCTCTAGCTTTTGGGTACACATTGCTAGAAGCACTTGGGTGTGATAGTAGTGTGATAAAAGAGGGAATGCAGTATACTTATTTAGAAAAAAATATTTAATCAAATTACTTTAAATGGTAAATGAATAGGATTATAATATTACTGTTAAATAAGGAGGAAAATGATATGGCTAAATTTGTATGTTCTGTATGTGGATATGTTTATGAAGGAGATGCAGCTC